>Ga0209512_1001072_pt1 | contig 36720 bp, 31 predicted proteins | sample frozenSSSSmetaG_FD_184142 | JGI IMG/M metagenome (GOLD analysis project Ga0209512, IMG submission 184142) | Glacier valley bacterial and archeal communities from Borup Fiord, Nunavut, Canada, to study Microbial Dark Matter (Phase II) -... | ecosystem: Environmental > Aquatic > Freshwater > Ice >...
ATGATCCTATCGTATTCAGGGCAAAGCTCCTTTTGCTAAATATGGGTTTTTCAAATCCTCCTTATTTTCTCAAAAGTGCTTTCTTTTGTCTTTCTGCTCTCCTTTTTCCTTAAGTTGATGCCTATGGTGGGTTAGGTTTGCTCCCCCCCCGCCCGGCGTGGTCGCCAATCCAAATCTTCGAGCGTGCTGACCAGAGCCGCGCTCATCACCAAATCGTCATGCAGAGCCGGGTCGGGCACCGACCAGCGCATAAACTGACCCGGTCCCGCCATAACCTCCGACTCCACCACCGCTACTTCTAGAAGGTCAAACAATTACCGTTTTTCAACTTAATCCAACTCAACCTCAATCAAATTCAGCTGTTAGTGAGCGCATTTATCTGAGCGTACCAGTCCAAATAAGCCAGCACAGCAAAGATTTAGCCAACAGGCTCAGAATAATGTAAGCACGTTCTCCGTAAAGGTAATCCCGCCAGGGTCCCACCTTTTTGTACTGCAACACCATGTTGATGGCGAAAATGTTAAAAAAGATAAACAAGGTGGGAACTATAACGTAAACAAAAGCCGGCGGTTTGGCAGTGCCGGAGTTTACAGCCCCCACGAAATACAACGTAATCACTACCCAGGGGACAAACCCCGCGACGCAGCCATAAATAAAGGCAGTCCAATCGGTCTTTTGGGTATGCTGGTTATGCAGTTCCATCATGATGCCAAATAGATTCATCACAGCATTGAGGGTGAAAATCAGGATTATCGCGCCCAGATCCAAAATTCCGTTGAGCATGCCGATGAGCACAATCATTAGTGAAGAACTAAGGGCATATTCATAGAAACGAATGGGATTCATCCCTTTCTTCAAATTCTCAACATAACGGCTATAACCAATAGTTGCCAGATAAAGGTGCGCCACCGCCGAGATGAGCAAAAAGCCCGCCACCGCCGGGCCAAAAGGCAGGTTATATAAAAGTTGGGGATTGGGGGTCAGAGCGCGGGTGGCAGGATCTAAACGCAGGAAATTGGTATTGATAGGGAGGGTCGAAGCGTTACTGACAAAAATCATGAACATTCCCTGGATGAAATGTAGAAACCCCATAATCAGGTTGAAGCGTCGAAGCTTTGTGAACTTGGTATCCATCAGGCTCTCTGAATTAGCAGAGTCAGTACTATTTGTAGCCATTGATCATCTCCTTTGTTAAACCAATCTGCCCAACTATCACCGCCTTTCTGGCGGCAGGCTAAAAACTGTGGGAAGTTGATGGTATATGTTATCTTTCGGCTTTTGGAAGGGAAAACTGTTTAGTAAAAGTTAAACCGTATAAACAATTAATCCCATTCGTTTCAGGTCTAAGTTAACCGCGGAGCTTTGTTTAGGGAAGTGGCAACCCTAACTTAATATAAGTTATATTATAACATGAAAAGAGGGAAGATAGCCCAACCCCCACTAGAATTAAGAAGATAATATACAACTGGTGAACAGAAGGCCAGGTTAGGGGGTTAGGTCTGCTCCCCCACCGCCCGGCGTGGTCGCCAATCCAAATCTTCGAGCGTGCCGACCAGAGCCGCGCTCATCACCAAATCGTCATGCAGAGCCGGGTCAGGCACAGACCAGCGCATAAACTGACCCGGCCCCGCCATAACCTCCGACTCCACCGCCGCCAGTTGCCGCCAGAACAAAGCCGTATCCAGCGCACCATCCTCGGCATACTCCAGATAACGCCCACTCTCGATAATCCCCAGCCAGTTCCAGGCCAAATCCGACTTACTCTTGAGGCTGAACACGAAGGGGATAACCCGCTTCCCCATACTTTGCTTGAGGTTCGAGACCAGCCCTGCCCCCAACCCCGTCGCGTCCACCACAAGATACTTCGCCCGCCACTCCTCGGCTAATCGGGTCAATCGTTCGTGCTGCTGACTGAGCGGAACGTTATGCCAGAGATAGCGATTTATAACCCGATAAGTGGGCATTCTTCCCTTATTATTACCAGTGGGGGATATGTCCACCTCAACCACCGTCACCGCACTACTATCGCGCCGCCCGCCTAGCCTATCCGCATTCCGCAAACTGGTTTCGTCAGACCCCGCCACATCCACCAGTAGCATAATCGGGTTTTGGCCTTGCCCCGGCGTAAGCACCCGACTATGCGAACCGCGCATCAATTGTCGCCGCGCTTCGGGGAATAAACCACCCTCACCGCCAAGCTCCTGACACTCGTATTCGGTGCGGATAAAAGGATGGTGCGGGCCAAACTGAGCAATCCGCTCCTCCACCCGTTTGCCATAAGCCGGAACATCCCGCGCCACCCGCCGCCAATCTACCAACCACAGCCGCTCCTGCCGCCGCGCCTCCTTCATTTCCCGCGATAGTAAGCTGCTACTATTCCAGGGTGTGCCCAGAAAAAGGGTCGGGGCATTGGTGCTGGCTCCCATTGGGTCGAAACGGGCATCCCAAATATCAGTTTTAATATCCTGAGCTTCGTTCGCCACTAATAACAGGCTGGCAGTCTCGCCGCGCACATTCGCGCTAGGGTCAGCCGTCAGGAAATGAACGTTAGCCTGTCCATAACCAACCTCGTAGCCACTGCGCTGCGGTTTCGCCCCCATCGTGATACAGGCTTCCAGTCGGGCCAATAACCGGGCTTTGGAAATGTTAGCCTGTTGCACCGTCGGCAAGGCCACCACGATACTCCCACCCTCCTCCTGATGTAACACCAACAACCAGGCCAACAGTTGAGCCAAAACCTCATCCTTGCCGCTCTGTCGCGAGAAAACCACCGCCGCCTTGCCCCCCTGCCCATCTTGCACCAGTTCGGCCAGCCACTCCGCCACCTCCGCCTGATAGCTGCGGAATTTGTGGCGGGGGAACTTCTCCCGCGAAAATTTCACGATGTCCCAATTTTCCACCCCAAACTCCCCTTCCCCAGTTGTCGGTTAAAAATTCAAAATCGAAGATTGAACCGCCAAGAACGCCAAGAACGCCAAGATTTTTATACTGGAATTTCGTAGGGGCGGTTTGCGAACCGCCCGGAATCAGGATGAATTCGTAGGGGCAGGTCCCCGTGTCTGCCCGATTTAACGAATCCCCCAACCCCCAATCCCTGTATTTCTCATCCTTCATTCTTCCTATTTCATCCTTCCCCAACATCCTGCCTATCCTTGTGAATGATTCTCTGGCTACTTAACCCCTCACCCTAACCCGCAACCCCTTTCTGATATCCTGTCTATCCTGTTCATCCTTGTGAATATTGCCGGGCGGGGCAACCCCGCCCCTACGCACTCCCCACCGACAACCGACAACTGACGACCGACTTCCCGCTACCCTGCTGCCTGCGCCAAACCCTGCACCAGTGCCCCCGAAACCTTGAGTTGTGAAGATTTGCCCCCCGCCTTAGCCCATTCCATCGCCTCATACAACGCGGTTGCCACCTCATCCGCCGGACTCTCCTCGCCCAGATTACGGTTGGCGGTCATGCGGCTATGAATCCCCTGCCCGACCAGCGCAATCTCGTTCGCCACCAACCCGGCGTAATCCCTCGGCAGAATCGGCGACCAATTCACCCGCACCTCCGTATCAGCCCCAAAGCCTAGCAGCAGCAGAATAAGTTTGGCACGCCGCAACAGAGCCTCCGACCAAATCGCCCGCTTTCGGGCAATCTTCTGAATAACGGGCTGCAACAACACGTCCAACGCCACCCCACTCGACACCCGCCCCGCCAGTTCGCTGCGCCCGAAAGCAGCCTGGGGCATCTCCGCCAAATCATGAATACTCTGATACAGGGTAGAGATATAGTTCAGATGCGCGTCCAGCCCGCCATGCTCCAACAAGTTCAACAAATAAGCCTTACTATCCTCCGGCAAGTGCCAGACCGCCCCCGGCCCCACCCGCAGCCCCGCGCTATCCTGCACATTCTCCAGAACCAAAACCGGGTTACCCGACAACTGCAAAATCTGGCTCATCACGCTCAAACGGGTGTTAAGCTCGCTACACAGCTCCATAATATCGGCTAAATCCGACTCACCCCAGAACAGGCGCGGCCTCCGCAGGTTCGGGAAAATCACATAGGGGATAAAACCGTAAGGGTTAGGGCGCACCCGCTCAGTCTGCCCCTCGATTTGCAGCCGAAACTCCCCCTCCGTCCAAATCTCGCTGACCCGCACATAATCCGACCCCGCCAGCAAATTCACCCCCAAAATCCGGGTAGCCTCCCCCGGCGAAAGCTCATAACACTCCGTCACCTGCCGCACCCGCCGCACATCGTCCCCCGCCCACTCCACCGCCAGGTTAAACACATCCACACTCCTAACGGTTATCAGTCGTCGGTTGTCGGTTGTCGGTGAAAAATCCTGATTTCCATTATTGCTTCTTGCTCCCTGCTCCTTGCTTCTATCCCCCGTAACCTTCCACGCCCCATCGCCCAGAATCGCCGCGTCAATCGCCGTTTCATAATCCAGCAGGTTCAGGCCGTTGTCCGCCACCACCTTCGCCAGAGCTTCCTCCGCCGCTTGGTCGGCGCACTCATACTTGACCCCCGCCCCCAGCATAAACGAAGCGGTCTTATTCACCAACAACCGAGCATAATTCAAAGTCAGCCGCCGCTCCCCCGCCTTCGCCGGAGTCGAAAACTGCTCACCGTTATAAAAATCCAGATAACGGCGATAGCGCATCCGCCGCCCGTCATCACTATCGTCCAGCTCCTTGCCCTGCAACCGCAACGGCAACATCATCCCATAATCGTTCATTGGTTTATCCCTCGTTGTTAGTTATTGGATAATTTTCGTAGGGGCGGTTCGGGAACCGCCCGGTATTGGTAAACCGTGCCTACCTTGATAAAAATTCGTAGGGGCGACCCCGCCCGATATTACGAATAAATGTAGGGGCAGGTCCCCGTGCCTGCCCTGATGGGAAAACCACCATAATATGGATATGCCGACCAGGGCGGGGCAACCCCGCCCCTACGAAATCTTCTTCCCCCTTCCCTGAATCAGGGAAGGGGGCCAGGGGGTTAGGTTAACTGCCCCTACAAAGATGCCCCGATTTTAGATATTCGATTTCCGAAATATCCTGTCCATCCTTCCCATCCTTGTAAATATCTTCTTTCGGGCGGTTCGCGAACCGCCCCTACCCCTTCTTTATTCTTACTTCTTTATTCTTCTCCTCATCCTTCATCCTTCCGAGACCTCCACCAGCGACAGCCCGTACTCCCAATCATTACCCACCACCGTACCCTGAACCCCCGCCCCCAACCGCGTCACCCGGAAATCCGTCGCCTTCACCCGATAGGGGCCGCTACCATCCACATCGTAAAAATCCACCGTCGTACCATTGTCCCAGAGCGTCCGCAAACTGGACCGCGCGGCACTAACCCCCGCCCAACCGCCGCTACTACTACCGGGCTGCCCCTGCAAATTCAGGGTCGTAGCTGGGTCGCCCAGGTTAAGCTTCAATTTCCATTCCCGCCCACTGGCATGCTGCACCTCGTCCAGCCGATACTCCACCCACAGCCGTTTCAAAGCCGGAGCATGCGGCCCCGCCACCTTCAAACGCACCTGATACCAACCGGGGGTGTTCCCCGTCAGTGTCACCGCCTCACCCTGACCCGCCGACAACGCCCAACTCCGCTTGCCATTCCCAAAAGTGTTGTAATCGGGCGGGGCATAATTCCCCAGCATCACCCAGCTTGCCCCGGCGTTAATCGAAAGCCAAACCTCAAAAGTAATCGCCCCCGCGCTGCTGCCACCCACGATATACGGCGTAAAATCGGCCCAATCGTTCAGATTAGCCGGAACGCCCCACTCCACCCCCACCGCCAGCAGCCGCGCCACCACCGAGCGACCCGCCATCCCCGCCGCCCGCGCCAGATCCGCCAGCCCAAAAGCGGGCAAAGTCACAAAACCCGTATTGCTCACATCCGTCAACCCAAAAACATTCGGATTGCGCCCCGCCAGATACGAATTATCCAGAGGCCAGCGCGCAATATCCAGGGCGTTATACATCGGCGTGATAATCGCCCCATCCTTGCACTGCGGCAACCCACTAAACGGCAAACTATAATTATTAGCCGTCGAGCTGCCCGACTCCACCAGCCACCAGCCATGCTCGGCCTCCCAGGCCCACAAATAGCGGAAACCCTGCGACTCCAACGCCACCACCACCAGCCCATCACACACATTCATGCCCCGCAACTTGCCAAAAAGCGGCTGTGGCTCGACCTTTGCCGACCCCGGCCCACTCGCCTCGCTAAACGCCAACCGATAGACCCGCCCATTCGCCCAAAACCACAAATAGCCCTGCGCCGCCATCATATTGGTAAAATTCTGGTCAATATTCGTCGTGGCAAAGTTATAATCAGTCTTTAGCACCTCGGTAATCTTGGGCTCAAACAGGTTCAACGCCCCCGGCGCAGTGCTTGGATTACCCGCCTTCAAAACCCCTTCCAGCCGATACAGCCCGCCCTGACTGCCAATCCACAACGCCCCCGCCGCCCCCAAAATCCGCCGAATAACCCCCGCCCCAATTCCCCGGCTATAGTTGGTCGAAGTCGCCGGAACGCGCCAGTTCAGCACGTCCGTTGCCGCCCCCGTCCGCCAGAACAACAGCCCACCATAACTGCCCACGTAAGTCGCCGCCCCAAAAGTCGCCGTCACATCGGTAAAAGTTGTGCCGTCATAACTCCATAAATTGGCACTGGTCGCGATATAAAGCAGCCCCTCATGCACCACCAAATCCGTAACCGTCGGCGAGAACACCCCGCCCGTGTCCACATAGCCCGTAAACAGGTTGGAGGCGTTATTGGTCAATTTATACAGCTTGTTGCCAATCGAAAAATAGACGATATTCTTATAAACCGCCGCCGTATAACGGGCCTCGCTGGGCGTGCCAGCCTGGGTGTAAAACCGTGCCGCCGGAATCAGCACCGCCGCCGCCCCACCCGCTACTGGCCTCACCCCCTCCAGCCGCGCCGCCCGCCCATCGTTCAAAGTCTCGCCCACCCCCGCCCACCAGCGTCCACTACTGCGCCACTCATCAAACACCAGTTGATAAACATTCCCCAAGGCCGTGCTACCACTAACCCCCGTCGCCACCCCACTCGCCAGACCCGCCGCCCTCGGCCCGTTCCCACTACAAACATACGCCTCCTTCGCCCCGGACAGCATGTAACCCACCCCGTCCAGCACCACCTCATGCGTTACCCCCGCCGTCGCCATATCTTCCCTCCGTTTCGGTTGTCAGTTGTCGGTAAAATCGAAATCGGAACATTCTTCGTAGGGGCGGTTCGCGAACCGCCCGGTATTGGGAATTTCATAGGGGCAGGTCCCCGTGCCTGCCCTGTATCCCCTAACCCAATTCGTAGGGGCGAACCTTGTGTTCGCCCTCGTACCCGCCCTGCCCTCTATCTGCCGTATTCGCCCTGCCTCTGTGCCTCTGCCCCGGACACGATGCATCGTGTCCCTACAACGGAATTTCGTAGGGGCGGGGTCTCCCCGCCCTGTTACTGTATCGCCAAACCTTACCTTGATAAACCCGACCTGCTACGATACCAGAATTATTATCCACACAATCAGGGGATATGTCGGGTTTACTCAGGGTCTTGATGCCTGGATTATCCCAATGCAGGGCGGGGTCTCCCCGCCCCTACGAATTCCCCAACCCCTGACCCCTTCCCCATATATCCTGTTCATCCTTGTGAAATCTTCTTGGTGTCTTTGCGTCTTGGTGGTTCAATTCTCTTAACCAGGGCGGGGCGACCCCGCCCCTACGGTTCTTCTTCCCCCTGCCGCTTCAGGGAAGGGGTTAGGTTTGATAGACTACCCCCCAATCCCTGTATTTTTCATCCTTCATCCTTCCTACTTCATCCTTCTACAAGGGGGCTAGGGGGTTAGGTAAGAACTCCGCGCACGCCGCCCATGCAAACTGCGCTGCTCCAGATACAACGCCCGATACTCCGAGGCCGCCGTCCCTGGCAAAACCCCCCGTTTCTCCCGTTGCGCCCCCAACCAAACACAACCCTTCCAACCCACAAAACTCACCAGCGCAGGTTCAACCACGACCTCCAAATCCAGCACATCCGTATCACTCACCAACGCGGCATAAAAACCCAGATAAAACACCTGCAAATTACTACTACCCGCGCCGGGGTCGTCCAGCAACTTCAGCGTCTGAGTCGTGCCATTCCAGGCTACCCGCCACCGCGCCGGGTCAACCACCTGCCCACCCAACCGCACCTCCGTCACCACCTGGGTCGCTACTGCCACAACATAATCCTTCAACCCCGCCGTCGTACTTAACAAAACACTCCGCTCCGGCGGCACATACACCGCCAAATCCAGTAGCCCCTGATTCAACCACTCGTTCAACTGACTATCACCCCAGGCATACGGCACAGCACTATCGCCCAACTCCGCCCGCACCTTACCCCGAATCTGCCCCAATGTCGTCATAAAAACCACCTTTCGGGGGGGACGGGGGTTGGGGGTTAGGGGTCGGTAAAAACTTCTTCCCAGCCCCTAACCTCCTACCCCTGACCCCTACCGTTTCTTTTCCGCTGAACTTACCGGGAAAAGGCTTAGCCTGGACACGATGCATCGTGTCCAGGCCAGGGAGTTAGGTTTGCTTTCCCCGACCCCCAACCCCTATCCCCTGACCCCCAACCTACGACCCGTTAACTCCCGCCAGCCGCGCAGCACCAATGCTACGAGTCAGAGCCACCGCGCTATACCACTTAATCCGATAACGATTCGCATTCTTGGTCTCAAGCTGCCCGACCTTCTCCACCGTCAGCCCGCCATTCGTCACCCCCACCAGACCGCGCTTCATCCCAAACTGCACCGCGTAAATCGAACTCAAAAGCGTCCCAGTGATACCCGTCTCATTGCCCTCTGTATCCACAATATTGTCATCCACCAGAATCGGGATACCGTCATAAGCAAAAACGCGCTGCCCAAAAGCGTCCATCATCTCATAAGACGAACCCGCCGCCCGCCACAAAAACTTCAGCTTGCGCCGACTCCGCCGACTCATCACCAACACATCCGGCTTACCTGGCTTCACCAAATCAATCAACTGGTCGAGCATATCCAGCGTCAAAGTCGCCCCCGTCGCCCCCGCAATTAGTCTCTGCCCACTCGTCCCCAGAATCTTCTTGAGACCATCAAACTGATTCGTCACCACCGCGCTATCGCCGTTAATAATCGCCTGATTAAACTGATAGCCCACCGCCTTCGCCTTCTCCACAATCGTAGTCGCGGTCAGGTCGTTGGGATTGCGGTAAGTCTGCGCCAAAAACTCATCCACATCGGCATCGCCACCCAGAATCTTCAAAGCCACCGTCTTTTGGGCTGGAGTAAACGCCGCCTCCTGCCAGGTGTCCCCCACCGCATACCAATAAGTAGTAGGCGAACCCAATCCACTCTCCTCATTCCAGACCAGTTGCGAGCCGTTCAAATCCACAAAAGGCAACTTATCCAGCAACGGACACTCCGTCACAATCGCCTGCGCCACCCCCTGCACAAACACATCATTCGTCAACAACGCCGCCTGCACTAAAGTTAACATTTCCCAAGTCCCTTTCCAAAATCGGTTGTCAGTTATCGGTTGTCAGTTGTCGGTTCTCTTAGCCCCCCCCTTCCACTTTAGGGAAGGGGGCTAGGGGGTTAGGTTTGATAGCCTTTCCCCGGCATTTTTTCATCCTTCATCCCCCATCCTTCATCCTTCGGGGAAGGGGGCTAGGGGGTTAGGTTTTCCCCAGCCCAAACAAAATCTTCTCGTAAGGCGACAGCCGCGACGTATCCACTGCCGCCCGCCGCGCCCCACCACCCGCGCCAATCCCCTCCGTATAGCCCCGCCGAACTGCCTCCGCCTCCAACATAGCCCCGAACACCTCTATCCCACCTATTCGCTCAATATAAGCCTCAAACGCCTTCGTAAATCCAACCTGCAACAAGGTATCCTCAGCCTCGCCCTTAGTCTCATTCGCCCCAGCCGTAGCCTCGCCCTCAGCCTCAACTTCATTCTTAACCTCCGTATCATCCATGTAGCACATACCTCCTTTGAGAGTTTTGAATTATGAGTTTTGAGTGTTAAGTTAAAACCGCAAACTCAAAACTCAAAACTCAACACTTAAAACTGATAAACCCGCCCGCGCCCGCATAGCCCCCTGTAAACATAAAATGGTAGTGTGGTAGTGAGGTAGTGACACGGGCGAAATCATCAGGTATAATTATTTTAGAACATAATTTCTAAGCTGTCAAGGGTTATGTGCTACATATGCTATGGATTTGCAGCGAATCGCCATATTCATATAACATACAGGCCACAAACCTAAAAATAAAGGATGAAGGATGAGGAAGGCGGTGGGGAAATTCGTAGGGGCGAACCTTGTGTTCGCCCTGCACCGCAAATATCATAGGGGCGATTCGCCTGTCCCTCCTGTACTCAGGGGAACGAACCGCCCGGTATTGGGAATCTTTGTAGGAGGACGCTCTGTCGTCCGATGAACCGAAACCGTAGGAGGACGCTCCGTCGTCCGATGAACCATCGCAGGACTCCTACAAAATTATTCCCCGTTCCCTGAATCAGGGAAGGGGGCCAGGGGGTTAGGTAAAATGGAAAACAAATTAACCGAAAATCAAAAAATCGAATTCAACGAAAACGTCAGCCACAGCGAAATCTATGGCCTCCACTTTGAGATAACTCTCACCATGCTAACCATCGCCGACCTCTACCGCCAGCAACGCTACCAGGAAATGGGCGAAATGCTCAAAATCAAAGCCCAGCTCCTCCAGGTACAAGCCGAACTCACCCAAAACGCCGTCCTGGAAAACCTACTCCGCAACCTTGCCAGCGAACCCACCAGCGAACCTCTCGGCTTCAAAATTGGCGGACAGAAGAAATCCAAAATCTAAAAGGGGATAGGAATCCGGGGTTGGGGAAATCTAAATCGAATATCTAAAATTGGGGAAATTCGTAGGGGCGGTTCGCGAACCGCCCGGTATTGGGAATCTTTGTAGGAGGACGCTCCGTCGTCCGATGATTATGGCATTTCGTACCATCGCAGGGCAGAGCCTGCTCCTACGGGATTCGGGAAATCGTCGTCCGATGAAACATCGCAAGCCTCCTACGATTTCCCTGCCGACAACCGACGACCAACAGCCGCCTTCAGGCAGTGCGTCAACTCGTCGCCATAGGGCAAGACTATAAAACTAATTATAGATAAAATAATGGCTCTAAGATAACCCTGCGAGAGCCGGGGCTCTTTCCAGCGCAGCCGCCATTTCGGTTGCTTATTACCTTGCCCAAAAGTAGCCTGAACTTGATCCCAATTCAAAATAGCCACAATAGAAACGCCCATAAATGGCATAACTTCCAAAAAGCTATGAATATGTTGCTCGTTCAGGCTCACTCCTCGCTCACCCTCAGCCGCCGCCTTTGCGTCCCAGATGGCCGTAGCTTCGTGGGCTAAGGCTGCCCCGCTCATCAGGGTTAGCGTGAGCGGATTAATCTCCAATAACAAACTCATCATGATTGGTAAGCCCACCTCCGCCATCATCAAGCTGTGAATCAGGGACTCTTTCAGGCCACTGTTTTCCTCGATTTTGGTGCGACGATGTAGCAGATAATCGAGAACCCCCGGCGCGAACCAGGCGGGTAACATACTATAAAGTAAAAAGCGTTGGGCGGCGGTTTCAGGGTCGGCGGCCTTGCTCGAAATGTGGGCTTCAGGTATTTTCTCCCACTCTTTATAGGCCGTTTGAAGGGACTCAGGTAAATCCGACAGGGCTTTATTTGAATCAAACCACTCTTTAGCGATATTTTTCTTGCTCATTGTCCTTATCCTTATTGAATTTGTTGCTAAAAGTCCAAAGGTTAACCCAAGCATAGCAAAAATTGTGCCAAAATAGGGTTTTTCTGGCCTTATTCTTGCTTGGGTAGTTTTGCTTCACCAGATTCTAAAGGTTAGTTATAAATCTCAGGTAGGTCTACTAAAGCAATAGGAGGAAAATATGCAATTTTTCCCGGAAGATTGGGGCAAAGTGCTAGTGCCACAGGCCCCCATTATCGAAAGTGTCGTGCGTATTTCGCTGGTTTATCTGGCCCTTTTCTTTATGCTGCGGGTAATCTTAAAACGCGAGTCGGGCGGGCTGGGTATCTCCGACTTACTGGTGCTGGTATTGCTGGCAGATGCGGTTCAGAATGGAATGGCGGGTCAAACCACCTCGGTGGGGGATGTGCTGATTCTAGCTTTTACCCTGATATTCTGGGATTGGGCCTTGAGTTTTCTGGGCTATCAATTCCCCTGGTTCTATCGTTTAATTCGCCCCAAAGCTCTGCAAATTATCGAAAATGGCGAGATTAATACGGCTAACGCCCGCAAAGAACTTTTAACCCGACAGGATATTATGGAGGAGTTGCGCCTGCAAGGTATTCAACAGCTTTCCGCCGTGAAAAAGGCTTTTATTGAGTCTAATGGCGAAATTAGCATTATCAAGCAGGATGAGGAGGCCGACGAACAGAGAAAGTCCCAAAAACCAAAGGTTTGAACGGTCGTCAGTCGTCGGTTGTCAGTTGTCGGTGGGGGACTCGTAGGGGCAGGTTTCGACCTTGAATATTCGATTTTAGATTCTTTTATGCTATAATTTCAGGGGCGGGTAATGTGATTTAAGGAGGTAATATTATGGTTCGAGGTTTGCGCTGGACGATCCACGATTTAGAAGCCCTGCCCGATGATGGGACGCGCTACGAAATTGTGGATGGGGAGTTATATATGTCAAAACAACCTAACTGGAATCACCAGGGTATTTGTGATTTTTTCGTTTCTACGTTAAGAGGCTGGAGTAGGGAAAGCAGCCTGGGGTGGGTCAGGTCCGGGGCGGGGATTATTTTTGATGATGAAAATAATGTTGTGCCGGACGTAATCTGGATTAGCAAAGCCCGACTGGCAACCGCCCTACAAGCCGATGGCAAATTGCACGCTGCCCCCGAACTGGTGATTGAGGTACTCTCCCCTGGCTCTACCAACGAGGCTCGTGACCGCGAAGCCAAACGCAAACTTTATTCCCGGCGCGGCGTTAGCGAATATTGGCTGGTTAGCTGGCAAAGGCGAGAACTTGAGGTTTATCGCCGCGATGCCGAAAGTCTGGCTCTCGAACTTGCCGCCACCCTCTACGAGATTGATACCCTTAAATCGCCTCTCCTGCCCGGTTTCGTCTGTCTGGTTAGTGGTATTTTTGAAGATGTGAAATAAATCGGTTGTCAGTCGTCGGTTGTCGGTTGTCGGAGGGGAATTCGTAGGGGCGTGGTTTCCAACCCGCCCGGATACCACGAATAAATGTAGGGGCAGGTCCCCGTGCCTGCCCAAAAATTGACTCACAAGGATAGACAAGATATTTCGGAAATCCAAAATCCAAAATCGGGGCATTTCGTAGAGACAGGCACACCAACTTAACCTTGTCACCCTGAACCTGTGAAGGGTCTTGTTGATAACAGCGAGATTGAATGACAAGGCGGGTAAATATCCAAAAAGGGCTGCAAAATCAGCGAAAATTACCACTTTTTTTGGGTCAAAAATGTAAAATCCAGGTTAAAAAAGTTAATTTAAGGTGAATTTCGCGTTAATTTTGTATAAAGGCATTAAAACGGTTTTGGGAAGGGCTTGACAATGGGCTAAATAACATGGTACAGTCTGAAAGGCCACTAATCCTCGTAGGGGATTGAGACCCTTTCAAACCGACGCTAGCTGGACGACGGTTGAGAGTCTGAAAGGCCACTAATCCTCGTAGGGGATTGAGACACAAGTTTTAGACTTGTTAGTCACGTTACCGTTGTTATGTCTGAAAGGCCACTAATCCTCGCAGGGGATTGGATATTCAGGCAATAAAAAAGAGCGGGTTGCAAACCACGCCCCTACAAAGATGCCCAGATATTAGATTTCCCCAAACAACCCCTCACCCTAACCCGTAAGCTGGCTTCTCCCAAAAGGAGAGGGGACAAAACCGTCCCTACAAAGATGCCCCTATTTTATTTATATTTTAGAATTCCCCAACATCCTGTCTATCCTGTTAATCCTTGTGAATGTTCCCTGCATTTCCCTTCCGACGGCTGACAACCGACAACAATTTCATCCTTCGTCAACGTCTTTGCGGGCGCGGGCGAACAGGCGGAGTTGTTTACGCGCCCCCTCGTGGCCCAGGCTGGCAGCGTGGCGGAAGTCAGACTTGGCCTCATCCTCCCGACCTAGCGACAGGAGTAACAGCCCGCGCGTGTAGCAATTCTCTGCATGTTGCGGCTCGAACTTGAGGGCGGTATCAAGGTCGCGCAGGGCTTTGAACAGGTTGGAGCGGCTGCGCTCGGCATAATTGTCGGGATAGCTGGGGGCAAGGGTAATCGCCTGATTCAAGTCCGCCACCGCCAGCTCGTACTTTCCAGAACCGTTAAGGCAACGACCCCGCTCGGCATAATATTCGGGCTTGCCGGGGTCGAGAGCGATGGCCTGGTCGAAATATTCACAGGCGCGGGCGTAGAACTTCAGCACCTCCGACCCATTAACGTTATAGGCCAGGTCGAATTTTATCTGGCCCAGACGGTACAAATATTTCGCTTTGGTAGAATCGAGATAGGCCGCCCGGTGGAAATCGGTATCAGCCCGTTTCAGGTAATCGGTGGCGGCGGGCTCAGACTTGTTCTGATTCCACAGGATGAGGTAGTTGCGACCCCGCCGATAATAAAACTCTGGGTTGTTGCCGTTCAGCCGGATGGCCTCGTTGAAGTCGCCGATAGACTGGTGCAACTTGAAATCCTGCCCGCTATGGAGACCGCGCTGGGCATAAGCCTGGGCTAAATCGTCACGCAGACCAGGATTGTTGGGGTCAAGCGTCAGGATTTCCGCCCCGCTATTAATAGCCTCGTCCCAATCCTGATTGACGATGGCAAGCTGGAACTTTTGCAGCAACTCGGAGAGGGTTGCCAACTCCGGCGGGCTGAGTTTCCGGGTGGGCGGCAGGGGCAACTCGGCCAGATGTTGGCGAATGTCCTCAACCTCGCGGTTTTTGTCCTCAATATCAAGTTTTAGATGCACAGGCACGGTCAGGGAGGTGTAACCCGCCGCCTGCTCCTCCATCACCGCCAGGGCCAGTCGGGCCTTCTCCAGGGCCTGTTCCAGATATTCGCGTACTACCAATTCTATACTCCTCGGTTGTCGGTTGTCAGTCGTCGGTTGTCGGTTGGGGCATGTACCATATTATATCGCAATTTGGGGGTGAGGGGCTAGGGGTCGGGGAAATGCAGGGAACATTCACAAGGATTAACAGGATAGACAGGATATTGGGGAAATCTAATATCCAATATCGAGGCATCTTTGTAGGGGCTTTCAAGATAGTAGTGGCTTTAGCCGATTTTTAACCCCACTCAGAAGAAATATTCACAAAGACCATGAAAGGTATTATAATGAATTTAGCGGCAACTAAACAAAAATCTAACGGGTTTAAGCTAAATTATGCTACTTTCCGCCTTCAAAAACGTAAATCTAGCTCTGGCCTTCCTCCTGGAACTGGCAGCCTGGGGCGCATTGGGCTACTGGGGATTTCAGGCCGGGAGTAACACTTTTACCAGCACTGTACTGGGGCTGGGTACGCCCCTGTTAGCGATTGTGGTATGGGCGGTGTTTGGCGCACCCCGCTCCCAGCGGCGTTTACCTAATCCCTGGCTGATGCTACTCCGGGCAGTGTTTTTTGGGAGTGGGGTGGTAGCCCTCTTTGCTACTAATCAATTCGGTTTGGCTATTATTTTCGCCCTGCTGGTGATACTTAACCTTATCCTGATAACCGTCTGGCAGCAGTAGTATTATTCTGACTCTATTACCGACAGAATATTGCCCGCCGGATCTTTGAACCAGGCAATCGTAGGACCGTATCCTCTAATAATTCCCTTCGCATCGGTCTTGAAATTCGGCTCATTGTATATCTCGAAGCACACTCCGGCCTTACTGAGCGCGTCCACGGCCTGTTCGACATCCTCCACCGGGAAATTCAGGATGGTAAAGGTGGCGGGGGTGTGGTTGGGCTTGGGATAGACGATTACCTTGCTGCCATTGCCAATCTGTAGCTCCAGCATGCCGTTAGTCTCGCTGACTTCCAGGCCGAGAGTCTGGCTATAGAACTCTTTGGCTTTTGGTATATCGTCCACCGAAAATCCGCTAAAAGCTTTATTATTTTTGAACATCACGTTCCTCCTTTTGCATTAAAACCTGTTGCTACCTGTGTTCCATTATATGTGCCAGCCCCAAAAAGTGCCAATTGTTTTCGGAAACCCCCCGTAGGGGCGTGGTCTCCGCGCCCTATAATCATCGGACGACGAACCATCCTCCTACGAAATCTTATCCCCCCTTCCGCGACTGCCGCTTGCAAACAAATGTTCTAATATGATATACTATAGAGGCACGGTTTGGGGATTTATGTGCTACATACTGGGGAAGGATGAGGGGCTGAAGGATGAAGGATGAACAAAATCAGGGGGCAGGGTTAAGGGAATCCAACCAACAACCAATAACCAACAACCAACAACTAACCCCGCCACTCGAAATATTGCGTCACTGGTATTTGTACAAGGCCACTGCCGGGCAGAGCCTCAATCGGGGCGAGCTTTTAGCGTTGCTGGCGGATTGGCACGAGCTTTCGGGTGAGTGGTTATCGCCGCCAAATTCCGCCTATTTGAGTACGGGAACCTACCCCTACGAATATTTTGAGGCAGGGAGACCAGCAGGTCGCCCCTGCGAGAATGCCTCTATACCGGGCGGTTCACGAACCGCCCCTACGAATTCCCCCAACCCCCGACCCCTATCCCCCGTCCCCCATTTAATTCCCCTCGACCTTTGGGATAGTCCCCGCCACGATTATCAGCCGCCGATGCCGGGAATGGCCCGCCCGGTGCTGTTGCGTCAGAGTGCCCCTACTGCTACCCGCGCTACGGGCTATAATTATCAGGAGTCGCTCTATCGGCGGGCGGCGGAGCAACTGCTAGAACGGGTCGCCGGAGTATCCCCCTGGTTGCGGGAAGGTTGCGCCAAGACCCTGACGGTGGTGCTGGCCTGGTGCAATCACCCCCTGTTTCTGGCGATGGGCGGGGGCTGGATGACCCTCGGCTCTAAACGCTTCTGCCGCGAACTGGGCGTGAAAAACGAGTTGCTACAGGTTTATATCGCCGAGTTGCAACGGCTGGGGCTGGTTATGCCCGGTTTTGCCCGCGAGAGGGAGAGTAGCCTTTACCCCGAAGTTCATCTTATTACTGCCGAAGTATATGCTACACTCAAGGGCCACCTGTCGAGTCTTCCGGCGAGGCAGGGGGGTGGGCCTGGGGGATACCTCAATCCCCGTGCTGTGCAGTCGGGGAATACGTTCTATAAGCTCAAAGAGGGGATTGTTAGTCCGATTCTGCCCGAATTTAATCCTTTTGAGGATAGTTCCAAACCCGTCGAAGCACCACAGGGATACCTCAAAGCTCTGCCGAAGTATCCCCCAGGTTCGCAGTATAAAGCTATAAAGCTAGGAGGAGGAGAAAAATTATCTAAAAAACCAATTTCAATTCAGGCTAATAGGGCTAAGAAGGTTCAACCGCTTAACGGTTTGACCAAACAGCAACTCGAAAATGAGCGTAAGGAGAAGTTTTTGACGGGTTTTCATGCTCAGTTTGCCCCGTTTAAGTTCGACCCGCTCCATCCCAGCGTGATTGAGGAGTTTGTGGCGAATTATAACCTACCGACGCTACTGGCGAAATATCGGCAGTTGCGGGACGATTGGCAGGAGGGGCGGGCTAATTTTACTAACCCGGTGGGCATTTACGTCAGTCGGGTGCGCGATACCGCCAACGCGACCTATCGCCTTGCCCCCGAACAGGAACAGGCTATTCGGGCTGAGCTTGCCCGTCGTCGGGGTCAGCACAAACAGTCTCACCCGCCCAAAACGCCCCGCCCCGCTGCCACCACCACAGCCAAAACCAGGTCCGGCGGGATAGATTTCAGCAAATATACCCAACCGGGCGGCAAATATTATCACCTGACGGATGAGGCAAGGACGAATGAGGCAGGAATGAAGGATGAAAAAATGCAGAAACAAGAATTAAGGAGCAAGGAGCAAGAAGGGGTTTCGTAGGGGCGGGTGGGTAGGATGAGGAAATTCGTAGGGGCGGTTTTGTTCCCTCTCCCCCTGGGAGAAGCCAGCTTACGGGCTAGGCTGAGGGGGTCGGGGAGAATCCCGTAGGAGCAGGCTCTGTCCTGCGAATATCGGACGACGGAGCGTCCTCCTACGGGAATATATCGGACGGCGAAGCGTCCTCCTACGAATTACCCGCCGACGACCGACGACCGACAACCGACGACCGCTTCATCCTTCTAAGATGGTTTGGGCGCAGGTTTTTTGGTATCTTTGGGCGGTTTTTTCTTTTCGGGTTTGGGTTTGTTGCCCCTTAGTTCGTTCTGCATAATTAAATCCTCTTTTGTTTTCAAACTTGTGGTACTGTCATAAATCGAAGCAAAAGGAGTTCCAGGAGTCGGGTTATTAATGTTGCCAGACCCGCTTCTGAGGCTCACTTTCGGTAGAATTATTACACCTTTTCCGCTTTTTTACAACCGCGTCGCTCGTCGGTGGTTGGTTATCGGATAATTCGTAGGGGCGGGGTCTCCCCGTCCGGCATTGCGAATAAATGTAGGGGCAGGTCCCCGTGCCTGCCCAAAGATTTCTATTCACAAGGATAGACAGGATATTTTGGGATGCGCCCCACTGTCACCCTGAGCTGGCGAAGGGTCTTGCTCATAATAGCAAGCTTCTTGGGAATGACAAACGGAGTTGCCGCTTAGGCTCTTACAAAGGCTAAGAAGATTCTTCGCAAGCTCAGTAGACTGTAACATAAATCTTGTGGTTATAGAATTGCTATTTTTGAACTTAATATGCACTAAACATCCAGGTAAAGACTTGTATTACAGACTACTCAGGGTAACACTAATAAATGCTTACAATCAGCAAGGTGAAAAATATGACCACTAATATTCTGATAGAAAAACCTCTGGTAAGTAATGGCTACACCCTGTCGGGTGTGCCCGAACGCCTGGGCTGGCTAGAACCTACCGACCTTAATTTACCCATCTCCCGGCTGCGGGAACAATTCGAGGCGCAGGGTTATTTATGGCTAAAAGGTTTGCTAGATCGCCAGGAGGTTCTGGCTTTTCGGCGGCGTTACTTTGCGGCCTTTGCCGGAACGGGCTTGCTTGCGCCGGGGAGTGACCCACTTGAGGGAATATATTCGGGTGGCGGTGAGGATAAAGAGGCCACCCACCGACTTATGCTGGAGGTAGTACGCTGGGCGGCTTACGAAGCTTTTTGTCTATCTGCCCCTATTATCAAATTTTACGAAGATTTTCTGCAAGAGCCTGTTTATCTGCACAAACGCAAGCTTATTCGTTACAACAGACCGCGCGACCCTAAATGTACCGGGGGTCATTATGATTTAACCTATTTGCGGGGCGGCACAGACCGACTTTGTAGTAGTTGGCTACCGTTGGGGGATGTGCCAGTAGAGATGGGCGGGCTAATTTATCTGGAAGGCTCGGCGGCGGTAGGACGACAACTAGAAGCGGAATATCTTCAACAAACCGCCACTTTGCCCTATGAAAAACGTATCTCGGCCTATAATTTCGGCTCAAAATCGGGCTGGCTAGGCGAGGATTTGCCCGCTATTGCCGAGAAATATGGCGGACGCTGGTTGGTGGGCAACTACGAAGCGGGTGATATGCTGATTCATGGCCCCTATACTATCCACGCTTCTACCGAAAATTGTGACAAACAGGGTCGCATGCGTCTCTCTACTGACATTCGTTACCAACGGGTAAGGGATGAGATTGACCGTCGCTGGACTAAGGATTGGCAGCCTGACGACGGTTTGTAAGAGTTTATAAACTAAAAAAGGGCGGGTGTTACCCCGCCCATTAATATCTCTCAGACAGTTATTTTTTTAGAAAAGACTGAATAGAGACTTAGCTGTTAAAGAAATTACTGGCTGTTTTCTAAACGGAAACTTTGCTCTTGGACTCATCGCCAATGGTGCTAAACTCCGTGCTCTTTTCCGTAACTTGCTTGGCATTCGGTAAAACGAACCAGGCCACCACCTGAACCAGAAAGAGTACCGCCGCCACGATTAAAAGTGCTGTATCCATTTCTCTAAATCCTTCTTTTTATCACTAAACCTGATAAGCCTCTTCGCCGTGTAAGGTCGTGTCCAGCCCGGCTTGTTCTTCTTTTTCCGACACCCGAAGCCCGATAGTAAGGTCAATTACCTTGAGGATAACGAAGGTCAAGCCGCCGCTCCACACGATAGTGGCTCCCACTGCCGCCAGTTGGATCAATACCTGTCCAGGGTTGCCATAGAATAATCCATCGTTCCCTGCCGGATTTATTGCTTTGGTAGCAAACAACCCGGTGGCAATTGCACCCCAGATACCCCCCAAACCGTGTACCGCGAATACATCCAGGGCATCGTCAAAGCCCAACCGACTTTTCAAAACTACTCCGAAATAACAGATTGCTCCTGCCCCAAACCCGATTATCAAGGCCGAGGAAGCATTAACGTAACCACTGGCGGGAGTAATTGCGACCAATCCGGCTACGGCTCCGGCGGCTGCTCCCAATACGCTCGGTGCCCCCTGCCGAATCCAGCTCAGGGTTGTCCAGGTAATCGCACCCATTGCCGCCGATACGTGGGTTACTACAAAGGCGTTAACTGCCAATTCACTCGCCCCTAGCGCACTACCAGCGTTAAAACCAAACCAACCAAACCACAACAAGCCAGCCCCTAGCACCACCATCGTGACATCGTGGGCTTCCATTTGTTCCTTGCCGAAGCCAACCCGTTTGCCCATCACCAGCGCACACACTAGCGCGGCAATACCCGAAGCGATGTGAACGACTGTGCCACCGGCAAAGTCCAGCGCGCCCAACGCCCCTAACCAGCCCTTTGCGCCCTGCAAACCCCACACCCAATGAGCAATTGGGCAGTAGACCAGCGTGACCCACACCACCAGAAATACCGCAAAAGCCTTAAAGCGTTTGCGTTCGGCGAAAGCACCCGTAATAAGAGCGGGGGTGATAACCGCGAACATCATCTGGAACATCATATGCAACGGGAAGGGTATAGTGGCGGCGTAATTAGTGTTGATACCCGTTACGCCGTTCAGACCAAACCAATCCAGCCCGCCAATAATCCCGGCATTGCCTACGCTAGGGCCAAAAGCCAGGGTGTAACCCCACAGCACCCATACCACGCTTACTACCGCGAGGCTAAAGAAGCTATGCATTATAGTCGAAAGCACGTTTTTGCGGCGAACCAGCCCGCCGTAGAAAAAGCCCAGGGCCGGGGTCATCAGCATAACCAGGGCGGTTGAAACCAGTATCCAGGCGGTGTCCCCGGTATCAATTTTCGGGGCAGGGGGGGTTGTCTGTAGCCAGACTGATAGATATGACATTCCTCCAAAATTCTCCTTGTGCAAAACTAACAAATATTGTGCAGAGCTTATCGCTTTCGCCTGCTAAATTCCTGTAGATTATCATAGAAACTCTTAACCAGCCTTCGCTACATCATCCAGTACGAAAATATCAGAGTTTTATTGTGCAAAACCAACAACAGAGACTCTTAGGCAGAAATATATTTGGGGGAAGTTAGCAAAAGCTAAAGGGAGATTAATGCTAAATCATTGGAATTTTTGTGGAATGTCACAATGGCAAAGGATGAAGGATGAAAGGGAAATTCGTAGGAGGTTGCTCCGTCAACCGATAAATTTTCGCAGTACAGAACCTGCTCCTAGAAATATCGGGGGAATTCGTAGGGGCGACCAGCATACCCTGAATACAGGGCACAGGAGTCGCCCTATTGGCGGGGTTATTTTGTTATAGAGGTTTCTACGGATTAGGGAGGTAACGGGCATATACTACTAATCGGCGGTCATAATTATGGGATTTTTGGTCGAAAACGCCCCCGCAGGTAATCAGGTTAAGTTGCACATTGCTGGCAGTGCCAAAGATTTTCTCCAGAGGGGCACTATCGAAGGGATAGTCGGCATTATCATAAACTTCAAATACTAATTCCTGGCCTTTGTTATCGCTGACAAATATCCGGCTCCCGGGCACGAGCTTTTTCAAATCCCAAAAAATCGAAGGGCCTTTTGGATTATCCAGATGTCCGTCAATCACCGCATTGCCGATTTCGCCGGGTTTTGCCCCTAACTTATACCAGCCAACTGTCCAGAAACTATTGGGCACATCCATCGCGCCATCTTTGGTCTTGCCGACCTGCTCCACCTGGGTATCAATGCCAAGCGAAGGAATCCGCAAACGGGTTGGCACAATCGCCCCAATTTTAGGCTGGGGAATGGGGGTTGGTGTAGGTTCAACCGTTGGTTCGACAGTGGCAATGGTCGTTGGTTCGGCGGTAGCAATGGCGGTGGGCGGTGGCGTAGGAGTGGGCGCAAGAGTCGTTGGCACGGGGGTCGGTAAGGCGGCGGTAGGAGTAGCCTGAAGGGCCGCTACCACCGCGCTAACATCGCTGGAAACTCCCGGTGGTAGGTTTATCAGGCTGAGTTTATTTTCAGAAAACAGAATTACCCCCAGAATAACAATCAAAATTGCGGCGAAAACATTGCCACCTACTAACAAGCCTGTTTTGGGACTAATCTTCTTCACGCTAACGACCTCTATCTAATCTTTACGAAAAGTCTAACTATGTTATACAGCCATTATTATAACAACTTTTGGATTATCTGAAAATGCTAAACCTCACTAACGGCAAAAACTCTCAGCCCGTGTTAATATTCCAGCTATGCACCTATATAAACGTATAAACGGTAGAAAAGGGCAATGGTTGCAAAGATTAAAATGGAGCAAGCTTTTTCGGAGAAATTCAGTAGCAGCGCGATTTTGCGGGAGTTGGGAATACGCCCTAGCAAGGGATTAGGCCAGAATTTTTTGATAGATGAATCTGTCCCACCCAAAATTCTGGCAGCAGCCGAGCTATCAGCCGAGGATGCGGTGGTCGAGATTGGGCCGGGGGTAGGGGTGTTAACCTTGCGACTGGCGCGAGTAGCCCGAAAACTGACCGCCGTTGAACTGGATGCCCGGTTATACCCCTATCTCCATAAGGCTCTGGCGGCCTATCCAGGGGCGCGTCTAATAGAGGGGGATGCCCTGAACTTCACTCCGGCGGAACTTGAACCCGAACCTTACAAATTAGTGGCAAATATACCTTACTATATCACTTCGGCTATTCTGCGTCATTTTTTGGAAAGCGACCACCGCCCCGAACGGGTGGTACTAATGGTTCAAAAAGAGGTCGCCCAACGCATTGTTGCCAAGCCACCAGAGATGAGTCTGTTGGCGGTCAGTGTCCAGTATTTCGGTAGACCCCGAATTCATGCGATAGTGCCTGCCGGAGCCTTTTACCCAGCCCCCAAAGTGGACTCGGCGATTTTGGTTATTGAAACTTTTAAGCCGGAAGAAATGCCCTGCCCTGAAGCCAGGGATGCGGATTTCTTTGCGATTGCGCGGGCTGGTTTTGGGCAAAAACGTAAACAATTGGCTAATTCGCTGGCTGCGGGCTTAAAGTTGGAAAAAGAGCTTATCCGGGAGATTCTGGGCGAATCCGGGATTGAAGGCGAGCGACGAGCTGAGTCCCTGACCCTGCCCGACTGGTACAAAATTTATCGAACTATTGAGGCGAAAGGACTGTTTTCTGCTATAATTGGGGCGGAAGCAAGGAACAAGAATCAAGAATAAAAAAGGAATTTTGTAGGGGTAGACCTCGGTGTCTACCCTGAATTTCGATAAGTCAAAACTTAAAACTCAACACTCAAAACTTTATCAAGGGGGATTAGCATGGCGAACAGGGACGTAGCAGCTATTATCCTGGCGGGTGGTCACGGCGAAAAACTAAGCGTAATCTCGGAAAAACGGGCCATTGCCTCGGTGCCGTTTGGCGGGAAATATCGGATTATAGATTATACCCTCAGCAATATTGTAAATTCAGGCATTTTTTCAGTAATGGTGTTAACCCAATATCGCCCATTATCACTCCATCAGCATATCGGGAGCGGCAAACCCTGGGATTTAGACCGTCTGCGCGGTGGTATCCGGGTAATGTCTCCCTATATGGGTCGGCGCGACTCCGGCTGGGATAGGGGCACGGCGGACGCGGTTTACCAGAATGTGGACGAAATTAATCAGCTTGATGTTGATAATTTGCTAATTCTCGGTAGTGACCACATTTATACGATGGATTATCGCCCGATGCTTGAGTTGCATCTGGAAAAAGAGGCCGATGTAACCATAGGGGCTTTCCATAGCACTCTGGCTGAGGCTAGTCGCTTTGGGGTGGTTTCTACTGATGCTGACGGGCGGGTGCTTGACTTCGAGGAAAAACCTCCCCAGCCTAAAAGCAATCTGGTTTCAATGGGCATTTATATGTTCAACAAAACCACCTTACTTGCCCGCCTAGAGGAAGATGCCGCCGATAAAAACAGTCAGCACGACTTTGGACGCAATATATTGCCTAAAATGATTGCCGATAGTAGTAAAGTTTACGCCTACTCGTTTAACGGTTATTGGCAGGATGTTGGCACTATCCAATCCTATTGGGAAGCCCATATGAGCCTGCTGGCCGATACCCCCGCTTTTGATATGTACGAGCGCGATTGGGTAGTTTACACCCGCAGCGAGGAGCGACCCCCGGCTATGCTGGGTGAAACCTCCAGTATTGAACGTAGCCTGATTTCTAATGGTTGTCAGGTGCGCGGTCAGGTTATTCATAGTGTGCTTTCTCCGGGCGTAATTGTGGAGGAAGGAGCGATTGTGCGGGACTCGGTGATTATGACCGACACTGTTATTGGTAAAAACGCGGTGGTTAACCGGGCGATTGTGGATAAGGAAGTGCTAATCGGGTCGGGGGCGGTTATTGGCGATGGCGATGATACTACCCCGAACAAATCTGAGCCGCAACGCCTCCACAGTGGGGTTACTATTATCGGTAAGGGCGCGAAATTGCCCGATGGTATCAAGGTTGGGCGTAACTGCAAAATCAGCCCGGATGTCCAGGTTAAAGATTTCAAGGGCAAGGATTTAGCCAGTGGCGAAAGTTTAGAGAAAAAATAATGTTTGAAGGTTTCGAGCAAACTACCGTCACCACTAGCGGGGCTAATATAAATCTGGTTAAGGGGGGGAGCGGCCCACCCCTTTTGTTGCTGCATGGCTACCCTCAGAGCCATGTGATGTGGCACAAAATCGCCCCACGTCTGGCCCAGGATTTTACGGTGGTTGCCCCCGACTTGCGGGGTTATGGCGATAGTTCCAAGCCCGAAGGCGGGCCAGACCATGTAAATTATTCCAAACGAGCGATGGCTCAAGACCAGGTTGAGGTTATGGCGGCGTTGGGCTTTGAGCAATTTTATCTGGTTGGGCATGACCGGGGAGCGCGGGTCAGTCACCGTCTGACGCTTGACCACCCGGCAAAGGTCTTAAAGTTAGCGGTGCTGGATATTGCCCCAACCTACTTGATGTACAAAACCACCGACATGGAATTTGCCACCGCTTATTACCACTGGTTTATGCTGATTCAGCCCTACGATATCCCCGAAAAATTTATTGGCGGCGACCCCGAATATTATATCCGCAAGAAGATGGCCCATTGGGGTCGGGATGAAACGGCTTTCCCGGAAGAGGTGTTATTAGAATATATCCGTTGTTTCCGTGATCCGGCGACGATCCACGCCAGTTGCGAGGACTATCGGGCGGCGGCGGGAATAGACTTGCAGCATGACGAAGCGGATATGGCTAAGAAAATTAGTTGCCCGTTACTGGCTTTGTGGGGGGCAAAGGGTTTCGTGGGGCGCAAGTATGATGTACTAGAAACGTGGCGAGAGCGGGCTAGTGACGTACAGGGCCATAGCGTCCCCTCTGGTCATTTCCTCCCCGAAGAAGCCCCCAATGAAACCTACTCAGCTTTATATAACTTTCTATTAAAAGAATAAAGTTTAAAGAAGCAAGAAAAAAGGAGCAAGGAGCAAGAATATTGATGAGAATTTGGTCTCGCCTTGGCTTCTATCCCTATCTTTTTTTGCTTTTGGCGTTTGCCTGTATTTCCGCAGCTATTCTAGCAATTGCCTTATTTATTCCCACCTCGGATAATTCCGATAAAGAGCCAAATAGCCCCAATAAGGAAATTAATTTCAGAAATGGCAATAGTAAACTAGGGTATAATCCTGAATGTAAAATTTTTGGCACACAACAGGGAAAGGACTTGAGTTCCTGGAGTGTATCAGATTTTAATTTAAAGGACACTTTCGACCCAACTTTGAACGAGTCTCCCTTCCGCGACCTCTTGAGTCCTAATGGTCAATTGAAAGCAGGCAATAGGGGGAAGGGTATTCAGGTATGGCAAGTCAAAGATAGGAAGATTCTTTACACTTTTTCTAAACCTAATCAAACGTCAGAACCTTTCGACTATGGTGTGGGGGCTGTACAATTTAGTCCTGACAGTTCTTTACTGATTGGGCAAAGCTATAATGAGGCAAATTATCAATATGCAATTTTTGTTTGGAGATTAAGTGATGGTAGTTTAATAAAAATGATGGAAAATGAGCGAACTCCTGTTTTTAGCCCTGATGGGAACCAGTTAGTAACAAAGCCTACATCGGTAAGAAACGACAAGATCATTTCACCAACGCTCCCTCCACTATTACAGGGTGACAAAATCATTTTCAGGCGTACAAGTAATTGGTCTATGGCGAAGATTCTTGAAACAAACATACCACATAAAATTAAACCTGTACTTAACTATTGGCAAACCGAAGGCTATACTTTTAATCCTAGCGGTCAGTTTTTTGCAGTTCTCAAAGGAGCTGGGGTAGATCTTTGGGACTTGTCAAATTATACACTCAAATATACTTTCACTACCGAACAGGATATTTATTCAGACGTAGCTTTCAGCCCCGATGGGCAGACGTTGGCTCTTAGTCGTTCTACTGGCGGAGACCCTTCAGAAAGCAGTGTAAAAGACCCCAGAATTGAATTAAGAAAAGCGAGCGATGGTTCTTTAATTAAGAGGCTCAAGGGCCACACGCGAGATGTAACCTGTGTAGTTTTCAGCCCTGATGGCAAGTCTTTGATTTCATCAAGTGAAGATGGCACTTTGAGAATTTGGCCGCTCTAATAAACTTTTAGGAAAAATATCATGCGAATTTTAGCTATTTCGGGTAGCCTTCGATCAGGCTCATCTAACACCCTATTGCTGCGGGCGGCTATGAAACTGACTCCTCAGAACGTGGAGTTCACAATATACGAGGGGCTGGGTAACTTGCCCCATTTCTCACCTGAGCTTGACGGAGATGATGCGCCGGAGGCTGTCGAACATTTTCGCGGTCTGCTTCAAGCCGCCGATGGGGTAATTATATCCACACCTGAATACGCTTATGGTATGCCGGGGTCGTTGAAAAACGCGCTTGACTGGACGGTTGCGAGTGGTGAGTTCGTGGACAAACCAGTGGCGACCATCAGTGCCTCGCCGAACTCATTAGGTGGGGAGCGGGCTCACGCCTCGTTATTATTGACACTTGGTGCTATATCCGCCAGGGTAGTAGAGGGTGGAAAGCTGACAGTACCGTTCGTCCGCACTAAACTTAATTCTGATGGGGAAGTATCGGACGTTGCTACAATAGAAGCTCTTGAAGGAGTGCTTGGGGCATTACTACAATCTATCGAGATTGGATAATTTAAACTAATTGGGCAGGCACGGGGACCTGCCCCTACGAAATTCCTTCCCACATCCAACAACTGACAACCGTTACGTTCCAGGGCGGGCAGGAATTATCTCCTCAAAAAGGTTTTCCTCAATTTTATCCGGGGTATAATGCCCATTGGTGGAAGGTGGAATCGCTCTGTTGGGGAGTAAATCAGACCGCAAAGCCCGAATTTCGCTCAACAGCAATTCTTCTCGCTCCTTTTGTTTGTTTATTTCTAATTCCATGCGCTTGACCCGAAATAGCGAGTCTTCAATCAAGCGGCGGTTACGGCTGATAAGGTCAGCCAGAATCCCGATAAGTATCAGCACAATCCCCAGCATAATACTCACGCCGGAAAGAATAACCGATTGTAGGAAGCGGTTGCCCAGGTTTTTTTCAGTCAGGAAGAAGTAGCTGAACCGCCCAATCCCAAGTGCCCCAACTAGCAGAAATGGAACACTGCAATAAATAAAAAATTTAAGCGGCTCGTGCATGGCATAGATGCGGATAATTGTGCCGCCCATCCGCTTGATATAGCTCCAAACACTTTTGACCAAACGGGAGTCGCGGGTTTTAGCGTTGGTCATAATTGGAATGCTACCGATAGCCAGGTTGCGCTTGCTGGCCTGAAAAATAGTCTCAACGGTGTAGGTATAGCTGGTAATCACGTTCAGGGTCAGGGCGGTTTCGCGACTCATCGCTCGGAAGCCACTAACCGCATCCGGCACTTTAGACCCACTAAAAATACTGACACTAAAACTCCCGACCTTCTGAAAGAGCTTTTTGGTGGGCGAGAAATGGCCGATGGTTTGGGTCTGGCGGTCAGCGATAACCAAATCCAGTTGTTTTAGCAGAATCGGTTGGATTAGGTTAGGGATGGCCTCAGAAGGATACTGGTTATCGGCATCGGTGTTGACGATAATATCCGCCCCCATTTCCAACGAGGCATTTAGCCCGGTTTGGAAAGCTACGGCTAACCCCCGGTTGCGGGTATGGTGGGCAATCGCCAAAGCAAACTGATTCTCATTGGCCCACTGGCGAGCGACCTCAACCGTGCGGTCGGTGCAACCGTCGTCAATTATCAAAATTTCAATTTCGTCCACTCCCTCAATCTGGCGAGGCATATTTGCCAGAGTGAGTGGCAGATGTTTTTCCTCATTAAAACAAGGGATCTGGATAACAAGTTTCATTTATTCTGTCAGCTTATTTCTGGCGGGCGGAAGCTTATCCCACGCGCCCTTGCGGTTTTTTGGTCAGTCATCAAACTGTTTATAGTAACGAGCAGTCCCGTTTCAATGTTGCGCTGGTTCAGGCAACTTGTAGCGATTCTAAACCCCTTTTGCTTTACGGTCAAGTCGGGTAATTTAAAGTTGAAGATTTATGATTTAAGTGGAAAATAAAACAAAAAAGGGCGAACACAAGGTTCGCCCCTACGAATTTACCTAACCCCTAACCCCCACCCCCTATCTCCTAAACCGTGATAGCGTTGCCGCGATAGATGCGGGCTTGATAGCGGCTTTCCTCCGGGCTGGGCAGGGTTGCGCTGGTCAGCAATATCGCATTGACGAAACGTACCAACTCCTCCTCCTGCTCCTGGGGGTTGCGCGGCTCCTCGTCACGGGCGCGGCGGGCCAAATCCACCTGATTGACCGCCCCGTGATGGACGGTGCGCTCGGTCTCAATCCCAAAAGTGGCGGTAAAAGAGTGCAGGGTAGTCTTGATAAAGTTTGCCAGGGCGAATTCTTCATCGGTAGAACGGGCGGTAGTGGCGGGCGTGACCAGCACCAACCGCACATTATCCAGCACCGCCGTTTTTTTGGCTACCCGGAAATGATGGGTCAATTGGTTTTCGACCAGAGTGGCAAACCCGGCATGGTCAAGAACCGCGCTCCAATCCCCGCTGCCAGGAGCTTCCAAGGGGCAAGTAGGCAGGGAATGAAAAGGCGTGCTGACCACCACCTCTGGTACGCCATACAACGAACGGGCTCGGTCAAAACCTTCCTCGATATTACCGTTAGTAGCAATTGTGACTAGCCGCCCGTCAGTGGTATAGATTGGGAAAGCAGCCTGAAATTCCTCTGCCCCGGCCTCAGTTTCGGTCAGCGCAACTATTCGAGCAACGCCGTATTCCGCCAGAAATACCTCGGTCAAACGACTAAGGTGTTCCTGCAAATATTCGCCCACCAGAAAAATTACGCCACCCCGAAGACTTTCCAGACGTTCCGGGCTGGGCTTGCCAAATAACTCACCCTCCGTCACTGCTCTTTCAAACTTTAATCCGCCACTGGAATGAAAAGTTTCCCCGGTGATGTTATGGTCAGCCAGATAGTAGCAGGTCGAAATAGCCACATCCAGGTCAGTTGGAATCCGTTTCAGGTGCAACATCCCCAGGTTACGGTTGCGGACACGCTCACCTTCCCGCTCAAGCTCGGTTGGAGTGAAAAACGGCTCAGGTGGGACAACTGCCAATAGCTTATCCCCGGTTTTATCCTGCTCGTCCAGCTTAACCTTGAGATAACCACCCGCTTCCAGGCGACGTACCAGCTTTACTGCTAACCTTTGGTTGAGGAAAAAGCGGCTGGACGAGCCTTCCGGGTTACTTTGCTCCTGAATATTGGTCGCCAACTCTCGGAAGCTTTCAGGCTGTTTAGGGTTGGCAATTACAGCAAGCAGGTCGTTTGCCAGCACGGTTGCTAACAGTTCCTCAAAAGTGTGGATATTTCGGCGATTTTCGACAATCAAAGCCGAGTAAATATCGTTAAGCCGCTTGTTTTCAAGCACTACTTTGGCCCGCCGATTGAACATGCTGGGCCGCTCACTACTACCCCGCAACCGCTCCCCATCCACTGGGCCGGGCGCAATACAATTAATCTGGATTTCCGGCCCTAAAAAGCGGGCAAAACTTTCGACCATCGCCCTCTGTCCGGCCTTGCTCACGGCGTAATCGGCCCGGTTGGGATAGGCAATCGCTACATACTTCTCCCCACCAAAATAAGAAGAAACGTTGATAACGTGCCCACTCCCCCGCGCCTTCATAATCGGGGCAAGCTGGCGCAAGAGGTCGTAATTACTGTTCAAATTGGCCTCAAGGGTGTATCGCCAGCCATCCAGCGGCATATCTATCACCATATCCTCAGCCCCGACAATGCCAGCGTTGTTAATCAGATAATCCACATGCCCATAACAGGCCAGGGTGCGTTCTACCAGCCGTTTCATATCAGCCGGGTTGCCAACATCACAATCGGCCTCAACCTGCACCCGCTTTTCAGCTTCGGGGTAGCCCGCCAGCTCTAATTCCCCAATAATGGATTGTTTCAACTGCTCCAATTGGGCAGACCGTCGCGCCGCTAACATCACTTTCGCCCCGCTCATCGCCAGAACTCGCCCGATTTGCCCACCAATGCCCACGCTGCCGCCAGTAACGAGAACGACCTTGTCCTCATGCAGACCGATTAGATTTTTAGCCCAACTCAGGGAGCTATTCAAATTACGGGTTAAGGCTGTCTCTATTATTTGCAACATTTTCAAACTATCCTTCCTGCTTGCTCAATTGACTATCACGCTCCAGAAAACGTGGATTGGCGATTTGAAGTTTTTCTCTGGTGGTTTTCTCCAGATGGGCCATAATTCGCTCCCACCCCGCCCCACTATCGGCCTCCCCCGCCCGAATGCGGTTACTGAGGTCGTGGGTAAGGGCTGCGGTAGCCTGATATAATTCCGCCGGATGCACGGGCGGTTGTGGTTCTGTCTCGCCATTGAGCAGTTCGGTCAAACGGGCCCACTCCGCCCGCATTAGTGGTTCGCCCTCGGCTATTTCCCGCGACAATATGTTCAAAATATTACCCGCGATTAATACCCGAAAGCGCATTCGAGGGTCGCTAACCAGGGCTGGGGCTAATTCCTCATTCAAGAATTGGGCAACAGTTTCGATTAGCTCAGGGCTGGTTGGGCGGTCTTGCATACGCTTTCCTTCCTATCGGCAATTTTGAGTAGGCGTAAAATCTCAAATTCCATTTCGGCACAGCGTCGCCCCAGGCTGGCAAATTCCAGATTAGGCTGCTCCCCGCGTAAGTGGCGTTGCACCTGTTTCAGCATGCCAATTGCCCACCAGACGTTGCCCATCAGTTCCCAATAAAATATTCGGGCTGGGTCTACTACGCGCCCGGTAGATTGGGAATAGGCTTCAAAAAATGCTTCGGGCGACCCAATCCCACCGAAATGTAAATGGTCAAAGCCAAAACGCCACTCCCGCACCAGGGGGTAGGTTAAATCCTCGGCGTAATCCCCAACGTGGGCAAATTCCCAATCAATCACTGCCACCAAACCCCTTTGGTTGACCAATACGTTCCCGACCCGGTAATCGCCATGCACCAGCACGATTTGGTCGGGCGGGGGCGGCTCGTTTTGGTGTAACCAGCGCAACCCCAATTCCAGCACCGGGTGGGGTTCGCCAATATACTCCAACTCTGCCTCAATTTGAGCCCTGCGGGTCTGGGCGGGGGTTTGTCCCGTCACCAAACCGGGCAGAATCTCGGCTAAACGGTGGGCGGTGAGGTCTACCTGATGAATTGCCGCGATTGCCTCTCCCATCTGGCGGGGCAATTGGCGGCGGGCTTCGGCAAAATAGGGCTCTTTGGCAATCTTTCGCCCAATGCTTTCCCCTTCCAGCCGCTCCACCAGCGTAGCCGGATATCCTAGCAGATTTTCCAACAGCCAGTAGGGCTTAGGCGAAGGTACACCCCCTGCTACTGCCGCTGTGATAGTGCTGAACTCGCGCTGGAGGTCAAGGGCTTGCTGGAAAATAGCTCCACCCAAAGGTCGGCGCAATATCAGTTTATGGTTTCCCTGCCACGTCCCTTCCGCGACCCACAGGTCAAGCCGCCAGGTTTCTTGCGACGAACCCCCCGCAATCAGCACCAAATCGCTGAGGCGCACTTCGCTTCTGGTTTGCTGGGCAAGGCTGATTTCAAGGGCTTCTTGCAGCTTTTGGTTTATGGACATAAGAAATAAACCCCACTAAACAGGCTATGTTGCTGGAAAGTCTATGGTCGTAAGTTGACCTAACCCCTGACTACTGGACACGATGCATCGTGTCCCTACAGCGGAAGGGGGAACTCAAAATTCCTAATTCTCTGCGTTCTCTGCGTTCTTAGCGGTTAATATTCTTCTTTCTTTATTTTGACTTTCGACCTTAGACTTTCGATTTTCGACTATTCCCCCGCCCTTCGGAACAGCCGCTTGGCAATCGTCATGCGGTGAACCTCGGAAGGACCGTCGTAGATGCGGAAGTGGCGGGTCTCGCGATAGAAATTCGCCAGAGGATTATCCTCGGAAACGGCCTGGGCCCCGCAAACCTGCATGGCCCTGTCCACCACCCGATTGACCGTCTCTGAGACAAAAACCTTCGCCATACTGGTTTCGTGACTGGCAGAGTCGCCCCTGTCCAGCAACCAAGCTGCTTGCCAGGTCATCAGGCGGGCGGCGTGCAACTCAATTTCTGAGTCGGCAAACATCCACTGCACCCCCTGATGCTCGGACAATTGCTTGCCGAAAGTTTCGCGCGAAAGGGCGTGGTTCATGGCAAACTCAATCGAGCGACGTGCCGCCCCTAACCAGCGCATACAGTGGGTCAGGCGGGCGGGACGTAGCCGCAATTGGGCGTAATCAAAGCCCTTGTTAACCTCACCTAGCACCGCATCTTCACCTACCTCACAATCAACGAACTCCACCTCACAATGTCCGCCCACAAACGAGAGGTCGAAAATAGGGGGGCGGCGGGTCACTCGAAAGCCCGGATTATCGGCATCCACCAGAAACATCGTTGCGCCATGTCGTCCGCGCACTTCGTCGGTGCGGGCCATTACAATCGTGAAAGCCGCACCTTCCGCCCCGCTAATAAACCATTTCTTGCCGTTGATAATCCAACGATTGCCGCGTTTTACCGCCTCAGTTTTTAATAAAGCCGGGTCTGCTCCCGCACCTGGGGCAGGCTCGGTCATTGCGAAACAGGAGCGCACTTTACCTTGAGCCAGGGGCACTAAAAAGTGTTCTTTTTGCCAGGGGGTGGCGACCTCTTCCAGCAAATGCATGTTGCCTTCGTCAGGCGCGGCACAGTTCAGGGCTTGCGGGCCGATTATGCTTCGACCAGCTTCCTCGAAAATTACCGCGCAACTCTGCCAGTTCAGGCCAAGCCCACCCAATTCGTGGGGAAGTTGGGGCAAAAACACGCCGGCCTCGCGGGCATGCCCCTGAATTTCCCGGCGCAAAGCGTCCATCTCGCTAGTATCTTTGGGCAGATTTTTCTCGTAGGGGATTATTATTTGGTCAATAAACCGTCGGGTGCGCTCTTTTAGTTCTGATAATTCAGGAGATAGGCCAAAATCCATCACAAAACTCCTTGCAATTCTATAAGAAAATCAATTAAAACTGAGTAGTTGCCGCACCGCTTCACCCCGCGCCAGACGGTCAAAAGCTGGGTTTATATCTGCCAGACCAATAGAATGAGTTTGCAGCAGTTCCACTGGTAGCAGCCCTGCCTGATACATCGCGATAAAGCGGGGAATGTCGCGGTCTGGCACGGCAGAGCCCATATACGAGCCTTTGATACTTTTTTCTTCCGTAACCAGACTGACCGCCGGGATAGCCAAGAGTTTGCCGGGATGGGGCAAGCCCACCGTTATAGTAGTTCCGCCCCGACCAGTGGCCCGGTAAGCCTGTTCTAGCACCTCGGCACTGCCTACACTCTCGAAGGCGTAGGGGGTGCCGCCTCGACTTATATCTTTGATGGCCTGAACCGGGTCAATATCAGTTCCTATTACAATGGTGTGGCTTGCTCCGGCCCGTCGGGCTAGTTCTACTTTGCGCTCCTGGCTGGTGACGGCGATGATAGGATAGGCCCCTACCGCTCGTGCCCCCATTATTATACTCAATCCCACGCCCCCAAGCCCGAACACCGCCACCCCCGACCCGGCCTCGACTCTGGCGGTATTTACCACCGCCCCAACCCCCGTAAGTACCGCGCAGCCAAACAAAGCGGCTTTATCAAGCGGTAGGTTAGGGTCAATTTTTACCAGCGACTCCTGGGATACGACGGTATATTGGGAAAAGGCCGAAACGCCCAGATGGTGGTGTAATTCCTGTCCCGCCCGATTTTTGAAACGTCGCCCGCCACTCAAGAGCGTTCCCGCGACATTCGCTTTAGCCCCGTTTTCACATAAAGCGGGTCGCCCGTTCAAACAAAAGGCGCAGCGACGGCAGGAGGGCATAAAGGAGAAAACCACATGGTCGTCCGGGCTAAAAGCGGAAACGCCTCGCCCAACCTCGCGGACAATCCCACTGGCCTCATGTCCCAACGCCATTGGCATCACTCTGGGGCGCGTCCCTTCGATTACCGACAGGTCAGAATGGCACAAGCCCGCGCTGGCAACCTCCACCAAAACCTCGCCCTCACCCGGCCCGCTAAGTTCCAGTTCCTCGATGGTTAGAGGCTGGGAGTCGGCGTATGGGGTGGGTTGGTGCATCTGGTATAACACCGCCGCTTGGGTGTACATCGTTACCCTCCAAAACAAAATTAGACCTGTGAGTTTCACAAGCAAAAGTCAAAAGCTGCAATATTTTCTTGGATTTTCCCTCTCCAGGGTGTGGTGGCTAGTTAGAATTGTAACAAGAGGCTTTAATTCTGTCCAATATATGTTTTTGGGCGAATCTATATTTTTTTGGTATAGGTCTGGGGAATGCGTTTGGTATTTATGTATGTGATGGCTAGTAAAAAATGGTTTAAGGTTAAAACTCCTATAAATTAACTGACCTCATACTTTGGTTGCATATTTTTATTTTTGATGCTAACATATAGGGGATTAGATAATCTCATAGCAATTTAATGTTGTTGTGTATCTGCAACAAAAAAATATAAGGTTAGGACAAAGCGCCTCACCATTTATGCCCTTAACGATGTATATAATGTATGTATATCTGATATACGGTAAAGTATAAAGTTTACATCGGCGGTAAGTAGAATTGGAGTGTGATTATCTAATCACCCCCCTCTTAATTCGTTTCTAATTCTAACTTTGAAAAATGAGCACTATACTAACTTCTTCAGATGCAGAGTTGCGTCAGTATTTCTTTTCATTGCAAACGCGCCAAGACGTAGCTACGTTACTTGATATAGGGGATAAAGACTTAATCTATTATCTTTATATTAAGCCTAAATCTGAATTGTATACTACGTTTTATATACCAAAAAAAAATGGCGAGCCAAGAAAAATTTGTGCTCCGATAAACTCTCTTAAACTTATTCAAAGAAAGCTAAATCAAGTATTACAAGCCGTTTACCTACCTGCATTAAAATCTTATGTACAGGGCTTTGCCTCTAGGCGTAGTGTCCTTAGTAATGCCAGATTTCATACGAAACAGAAATATGTTTTTAATATTGACCTCGAAGATTTTTTCCCATCGATCAATTTTGGAAGGGTGCGAGGTTTATTCATTGCAAAACCTTACGGACTCAATGATGAAGTTGCTACTGTATTAGCACAAATATGTTGTTTTGATGGTAAACTCCCACAAGGTGCTCCAACCTCACCAATCGTATCAAACATGATATGCTCAAGAATGGATAGACAGTTACAATACCTGGCTAAACTTCAGAAATGTATATATACAAGATATGCGGATGATATTACTTTTTCTACCTATATCAAATCATTCCCATCTGAGATTGCGACCTATAACGATGAGGGCAAGCTAATAATTGGGGAGAGTTTAGAGAAAATCATACATTCAAATGGTTTTGAAATTAACCCTAAAAAAGTTAGGTTACAATTTCCTTCAAATCGTCAAGAGGTAACAGGTTTAATAGTAAATAATAGCTCGCCTAATGTTCCTCGTTCATACATTCGTCAAATACGTGCTATGTTACCAGCAGT
>Ga0209512_1001073_pt1 | contig 36711 bp, 37 predicted proteins | sample frozenSSSSmetaG_FD_184142 | JGI IMG/M metagenome (GOLD analysis project Ga0209512, IMG submission 184142) | Glacier valley bacterial and archeal communities from Borup Fiord, Nunavut, Canada, to study Microbial Dark Matter (Phase II) -... | ecosystem: Environmental > Aquatic > Freshwater > Ice >...
TGTGATAAAGCATGTAGAATAAATCTATCTAAACTACGGAATGGGCATCTCTCATATAGAGAGCCTCAATAAAGAAGTGAATACTATCAAACAGTGTTCCATGCATGATGGCTTCCATGCATGAATACAAACAGAATCCCCGGGTGGCCGTCAGCTATTGGAAGTGAATGCCCGTATTCATGCAACACTAATCTACCATATAAACACTAGTTGTCTTAAACTACACCTTTATAATGCTAGCCTTATGAATAGGGGCGTTGTCTTGCATGAAAATAGTATTATATTCGAGTAGATCTAGTAGGTGCTCCTTTAAGACTTCGAGGTATCTTATAGCTGTAACTCCACCTTAAGGGGCATCATCATCCCCCTTCATCACTACCAACTTTAAGCGTAGTCCCCATCTAAATGTAGCCTAAAACATGGTTGTTTTCCGTTTTGTAGGTTTAGCTTATACGGCCCATGGTTAGAGAGACTCCCCTACACAATAGTAAGTTAGTAAATGATGTTATAAAGAAGGGAAGAATCTTCACCTTAACGTCGAAAAACGAAGTCCTACTTCCCTCCCTTCCTACGCTCTATAGAACACTCATTAGACCATCTCTACCTCTGCTAGTATTCTAAATCCTTCCCATCATGAAGATGGGCCCATTGTAGGCATGCTACGGCCCTCTCTTCTGTTAAAAGTGGTCGTTTTCTACATCTCCATTTCTAAATACCACTTTTTTTTAGGAAGCGGTAGACCGTCTATTTTCTAACGTGTGGCACACATTTAGAGATTAAATTTGCTGTAGTAACCTTTAGTTTAGACCCTATAAACCTCATAATACCCCTTTTGTCTCGCTTAGAAAGGTGTGGTGGTCGTCTAGTGCGTGGAGAGGTGATGCAAGATATCTAGTGTGTTGCGTTCAAAAATATCTGTCGACAAGTGTTGCGCCATAAGCCGTCGTGCCTTAAGATCTCCCTAAAAGTATGGCCGTACTCTCTCGTAGAAACGATCCGGCTCCGTCCATTAGGGGATACCTCACACAAAGGTGGGCGAGGGGTATTTAGTGCTTAAGGCATTAGTGAACATGAATGGGGTAGGATGGTCACACGCGAAAAGTCACAGTTGGGGTGAACGCGCGTAGATTTATGGTCACATACTGTACATTCCAAAATGCACCAGTCATGGATAATCACGAGTTGGAACTCCGGCGCAGAGAGTGTCAGGGATTCTTGCACAGGAATGGGAAATATTGATAGTTGGAGATCAAACGCTTCGTTGGTGAAGATTATCAACAGATTGCGGGAAGCATCGGCTTGCTATTTATGTTCGCGACACCCACACCTTATGACTCCTAGGAGATTCGATTAGGCTGCTCAGTTGCCCTGAGTCTGACCCTAACTAGACAACGCATGTATCGTATTCTATCGATCGTATCACTCCCCGCCTAGCCCTCCGTAAGTAATGGCCCACTTCACAATTCACATGCTGTCGCCCACATCCATCGGCAGGTATTCAAAATCGGTTCGGTTCCCCATCGATGGCTTCGGCTCATAATTGCTCCATGCTTTCCGTTCCTCTGCCCCTGCAATGCAAGTGTCTAGATTGATTGGTGTCCAGGCTTTATGTCACAAAGTTTAGCTTTTGGTGACGCTCTACCTACTCAATTTATAGTAATCATCAAATACACTTAGAATAATACTGCCTAGATGATGGATCTAGTGCCCTAGGTTTTGACACACAAAGATCTCTCGAATATGAATATTTTAGTTGATCCCGACTCCCGCCATCTCACTACGAACACTGTTTCCGAAGACTTTCTTAACAGAAATTGGATACACAATGTCAAATTAAACTCGCAAGGCGATAGATGGAATCTGGACCCTTAGGGTATTACTCCGATATGGTTTCAGCTAGACAATTTTTCTCAGGGTTCAAGTCCCGGATATGCTTCCTGACACCTGTTCTTTTGCATTTTTGTTTTGGGGGGGGGGGCCTATCTGCGTTCAAAACTTATAGTAGAATAGTGTTCTAAATCCTTAATCAGACCGCCTGATTCAGGCGGCATGAATCTGTCACCCACCCATACATTACGCTGGTGAGAGCTGATGCAAGGGCTGCTTGCGGATGTTCATTGATTCTTGCAATAAAAATGTCTTAATGCCAACTGAACTGCCTGCGTGATTTACCAATCTCTGAGATCCACTTGGCGATACAATCGCTCAGGCCCGTTCCTTACTCTCAAACGTTCCCTGCCTCGTCACATCCGTCATCTTGACCAGCTTCCCCTCCTCACCCACCATCTCCACCTCTCACGCCGGGTCTCCCTCCCCAATCCCATACGTCTTCACCTCCACCTCCCTCACAAAATCATACACCGTCCTCGTCTCCCCCTCCCGTCCCAGCGGCAACACCGCACCCTCCCTTACATATAGCGGCAGCGTCTCAAACCCATGCCTCTCCTCCACCCACCCTGGCCCCTCCTTGACCTCCCCGCTGAAGAAATTCGTCCACCGCCCCCTCGGCAGGTAAAACTGCACTTCCCCCGTCTCTGCAAACACCGGCGCCACCAGCAAGCTCTCACCAAGCATGAACTGCCGGTCCAAGAACCACGCCGTCGGGTCATCCGGGAACTCGAGACACATAGCGCGCAGACTCAGCGGCAGTCCCGCCGCGATGCTCCTCGCCGCCTGCGCCGCGATATACGGCATCAGCCGCGCCTTCAGGGCCACGAAGGTGCGCAGGATCGCCGAGCACCCCTGGTCGCTACGGTCGTCGTTGTCGACCGTCCACGGCACGCGGTACGAGTTCGAGCCGTGCAGTCGGCTGTGGCTGCAGAGTAATCCAAACGCGACCCACCGCTTGTAGATCCATGGCGGCGGGTACCCCTCAAAGCCGCCGATGTCCACAGACCAGAAGGCGTAGCCGCAGAGGCCCAGCGACAGGCCGCCGCGGATCGACTCCGCCATCGCCTCGGGCGTCGATTCGCAGTCGCCGCCCCACTGCAGCGGGAAGCGCTGGGTCCCCGCCGTGGCGGTGCGGGCGAACAGGACGGCTTCGTTGGCGCCGAAGCGCGCCTGCAGAGCCTCGTAGACGACCTTGTTGTAGAGGAAGGCGTAGTAGTTGTGCATTTTCTTCGGGTCGACCGAGGGGTCGGACCATTGCACGTCGATGCTCGGGATGCGCTCGCCGAAATCGGTTTTGATCGCGTCGACGCCGAGGTCGAAGAGGGTGTTCAGACAGCTCACGAACCATGCAGTTGCTGCCGGGTTCGTGAAGTCCACGATGCCCATGCCGCCCTGCCAGAGGTCCCACTGGAACACATCGCCGTTCTTTCGATTCAGCAGATAGCCCTTCTCCGCCGCCATTTTGAAGACAGGCGACGCCTGCCCGATGTATGGATTCGTCCACACGCAGACTTTCTTGCAGTAGCCACGCTCTTTCATCCGCCGGATCTGGCCCGCGGGATCAGGGAACTTGTCCTTATCGAAGACGAAGTCACACCATTGGAAGGCCTTGAGCCAGAAGCAGTCGAAGTGGAAGACCTCGACGGGGATATCACGCTCCTTCATGCCCTCGAGGAAGCCGGTGACGGTTGCCTCGTCATAGTCGGTGGTGAAGGAGGTACTGAGCCAGAGGCCAAAACTCCACGCCGGGACCGTGCCAGGCTTGCCTGTCAGGATCGAATATTTAAACAAGACCTCCTTGGGAGTGGGGCCGTAGATGATATACCACTTCAGCCTTTGCCCTTCAACGCTCGTCTGAACCCTGCAGCAGCGCTCGCTCCCGATCTCGAGATCGACGCGCTCAGGCGTGTCGATGAAAACGCCGTAGCCGCGCGAGCTGAGCCAGAAACTGACGTTTTTGTAGGCCTGTTCAGAAGATGTGCCTCCGTCGGAATTCCAGAGCGAGACACTCTGGCCAACTTTATTGAAGGCCCCGAAGCGCTCGCCGAGACCGTGCACTGATTCGCCGACACTCAGGGTTGTCTGTGTGAACATGTAATGCTGCAGTTTCGTCATGTCGCCTTGCTGCATGGGATTGCTTGTCGCGGGACTGTATGCGAGTCCGACGCTTCTATCGAGCAGATTGGTGAGATGCTTGCTGCCATCAGTGGCGTGGAAATCAATGCCGAAAGTATGCGCTGTGCCATTGACAGTAGCAGACAGCCCGCCTGCTGAAATCGTCGTTCCCTTCTCGGACTTTAAGATTCGGGTAGACACATCTGGCTTGCCGGCTGGGAAAAGGTCGAAATGAGGACCCCGATTGAGCGCCCCAGACCAATGCGTCGTTTCAATTGATATGACGCCGTCAATGACGGCTTCAATGTCCTGCGCTCGTCAGCAACAGAATGGGCGATAGGAGAGAGACCTACGATGCTTAAGGTGCTTAGATTCAGGACATCTCCGCGTGTGAATATCTTCTTGGTTGGACAGAGGAGGGACAGTGCTTTCTTATCCTCGCGCTCAGTGATGGAGTAGACTTCTTCTGCGTACTCGACTCTCATGCCCTCGGCCACGAGCCACATGCCTGCATCCGTTAGTTGAGCCCAGAGACTTCGAGAGTGCATTTACCATCTCGGAACTTCATGATGCCTGCGTTTGAATCGCCTCTCTCAGTCGAAATCTGCGACTTTGTCGAGAATCAAACTCCAAGATGGCTGGGAATTATATGAGAAGCTCGAAAGCGATGGAACTCCGTCAGCTCTCACCCCACGCCGTCTTCCGCCAGGTACAGACGCATAGCTTCGTGCTGGACACTGACTGGTGCGCATAGTATCACCGAGGCCAACAAGTTGCTGCTGCACCTCATCATCTGTCAGTGGAGGAATTGGAGTTGGAAACTGGTGGAGTTGAGGTCGAACCCCGCATCGCCAATTCTTCCGGAGTGCTACCCTCCGTGACGACCCCACACCGTGAGAACTAGAGACGAAGATAGCTTACTGCAAAGTCTAGTGAACTTGGAGATTGAGAGACATGCATCTTAGATGTCAGAAATAGGAAACTGCCAAAGCAAAGGTGTCGAGTCGAATCTCGTTCGTGAAAAGGTCATGTGATTCAATATATTCATGTGACTACCCTCAAAGATGGTTGGAAACGTCTCTCCAACTGGAGCGGATGCAGAAGACCTGCCTGACAGCTCAAACGAATTCGTTCATAAAAATAATAAATAATCGTGAACCGTCATATCGCCGCCTGCTCTTTTTGGATCATAATATACATGCTTTGCTTCGCTTTACGCCTAACCATGTCTTCTCATGCACATTCCCCACTTCCATCACCGCCCATTCCCCCTTCTGGCCAACTCCTGCCCTCTACTTCGCGACCGTCTTCTTCGCACCGCTCTTAACTTTCCTAGCAGCTGGGCGGTTGATGTGGTGGTCTGGGATCCAGCTCTCGTCATAAGCCTTCTGCGCCAAATCCTTGTTGGTGACCGCTGGCCCATCAGCACCGATAACAGAGAGCTGCTCATCAGTTGGGACGGCCTTCTTGGTACCGGCGAGGGAACGACGGGCGCGCTCACCACCCTTGCCGCCGCGCTTGCTTTGTGGGAAGAGGGTCTCGATCCAAGTCTTATAGACGAAGTAGAGAGTTCCGGTGAAGGCGGAGAGGAGGACGAAGTAGAGGAAGATGCTGCAATTTAGTTAGTATTTGAGCTCTACAGTAAGAACGGGAGACGGGTGTGCAAGACATACATTTGTGGGTCAAAGAAGCTAGTTGGCGCCTCAACAACGCTGACGGTCTCATTGAAGGCCTGGACCTGATAGATGGTTCCCTTGCTATCCGCCACAACCGCAATAAGTTGCAGTCTCAGATCCTCAGGCTGCATGTCCGTTGTGAAGGTGTATGGCAAGCTCTCCTTTGCGCCAGCTGGGATCTCCACACCATACTTGGTAGCCGTCAAGTTCCTGACGATCGCAGCAGAGGAGTGAATTCCTGCTGGGAGATCCTTCAGGGTTGACAGCGCACCCCCAATGATTGCGACGGAGACTGGCTCGGCCTCATTGTTCGTGATATCGAGGATGGCTTGTGTCGCGTGTCCATTGATCAGCTTGACGCCGAAAATCTCGGCAGATGGGAAGGTGGCGGTGACCGAGACGGCGAGATTTGGAGTCGTAGCAGCTTCTTCCTCGACAGCTTCTGCGGCCTGATTAAATCGTCAGTATATGCCTACTTTATCTCCTTTTGTGCAAGGTAAGGGTGAGAAATGGCCAGATTGTGAAATTGGGGGCAAGAGAAGGCAATTGACTTACGGCCTTCGCAGCAACAACGCCAATGGCCCGCAGAGCGAGGAGTGCGAGGGCGGAGAAGCGATAGGAAACCATGGTGAGGGTGAGGGTGACGGTGAGGATGTCTCGTGGAATGAACGTGGGTTGGGAAGCTAGACTTGTGAGCCGTGATGCAATGTGTCGACATTGTGGCTTAAGCGAGGGAGCTGGAAATCCTGAGTAAGCAGGTCGAAGCATTTCCCCACATTCTTCTTCTACACTGATCTGGACATGGCTGCACGTGACTGTGCCACAACAGCCACCCACAGGTCTCCTGTGCCCCTATATATTGCCCCTATATATTTATAAAGAATGTCCATCTTATGAGGTCTTATTACGAAAGGCGTCATTTGTTCTTTGTTTATTCCGTTTAGTCTAGGATTGCCTGACCATAAACATCTCGATCGTGGCGCGTCTCCGAACCAATAGCAGTATGAGAAACCATCCGACTGTGCATGAACGCCTCCTCCGACGCCGATTCCGACACCAGTCCCCATCATCACAGTTGCTCGTCATGAATCTGGAACAGGCAATTCAATACTGTCGGTACTTGGAATTGGTAATCAATCATAACAATGTTTCAGTCGGCAGTTTCAACAAGTCGGTCTCGGCTTCTGTCGGACTGCTCCCCTATGGACTGGACATCTCCAGATCGCTTGTGGACATCATGATAGACGCGATAGACTCATCTTCCCATAATAACAAAACACAATAGCGAAGACATGGCGGAAGTAGACAACTTGTCAAAACCAGAACTCATGAATCAACCGGCTATGGCCGGCCATGACGAGACTGAGACTGTGAGTCCCATAGGTCTATCAGAACAATCGATCAATCCCTCCACCACGGAATCGGCGAAAGAGAGCAAAGACGAAGCTCAAACCAAAACTAAGTATGGATGGCGCTTCTGGGCCATCATGCTTGGTCTCTCCGTCACTGCTCTGATCAGCGGTATGGAGGGAGTTATTCTCTCAACAGCATTGCCAACTATCACGAGAGAACTCGATGCCGGGGACAATTATGTCTGGATCATCAACGTCTTCTTTTTGACCAGGTGAGTTTATGCAGCCACGTAGCATGCCCTAATTTAGGTGATCGCAACTGATCGTCTTTTCTCAATAGCGCTGCCGTTCAGCCGCTCTACGGCCAGCTCGCCAATATCTTCGGTCGTCGATGGAACATGCTCATCGCAGTCGCTATTTTCACCCTCGGCAGCGGCATCTGTGGCGGTGCCAATAGCGCCAATATGCTGATAGCCGGTCGAGCTGTCCAAGGTATCGGTGCTGGTGGCATCAACATGCTGATAGACCTCATCGTGTGCGATCTCGTGCCGTTGAGGGAACGCTCCCAGTTTGTCGGCTTGCTATTCATTGTCGTGTCAGTGGGGTCAGCTTTGGGACCGTACATTGGCGGTGCGATCGTTGATTCTGTGACGTGGCGATGGGTTTTCTACTTCAATCTGCCGTTCGGCGGTCTATCCTTCATTATGCTCTGGCTGTTCCTGCACACCGGCTCCCAGAAGGGCGGCACGTTTGCGCAGAAGTTGAAGCGCATAGACTATATTGGAAATGCGATTGTGATGGGATCGACCGTGGCGATCCTCTTCGCTCTTACTTACGGTGGCACGCGATATCCATGGAGCTCTGGCAGAGTCATATCTCCGCTGGTGATCGGATTGATCGGCTTGGTGGTCTTCCATCTCTTCGAAAGAACGAAATGGTGTCCTGAGCCAGTCCTGCCACCACGCCTATTTGGGAACATCACATCGGCCATGGCGTACTTCATCACATTCCAGCATTCAATCATCACGTTCTGGATTCTCTACTTTTTCCCCGTCTACTTCCAAGCCGTTCTCGGCTCTTCGCCGTCAAGAGCTGGCGTCCAGATGCTTCCCACGGTGACAGTCTTCGCGCCATTTGCCGCAATAGCTGGTGGAATGGTAGCGAAGACCGGGCGGTACAGACCATTCCACCAGCTCGGTTTTCTTATCATAACTGTATGTGTCGGCTGTCTCTCCTTGCTGGATCAAAACTCCCACACTGCAGTCTGGGTTATCCTCCAAGGTCTCGCGGCTGCAGGTCTCGGTATGGTCATCAGTACATTGCTCCCTGCAGTACAAGTCGGCCTTCCGGAGAGCGAAGCAGCGTCGACAAGCGCAGCATGGGCATTTGTTCGGAGTCTCGGCACCATCTGGGGTGTCTCCATCCCCGCCGCAATCTTCAACAACAGATTCGACCAACTCATTTCTGGAATCGAGGACCCAAGCATTCGATCTCAATTGGCGAATGGCCAGGCTTATCAGCACGCTTCGAGGGATTTCCTCAACTCGTTTTCGCCGGATATTCGGGATCAGATCATTAGGATCTATACGGAGAGCTTGAAGCGCTCGTGGCAGATTGCTGTGGTGTTTGCTGCCACTGCTTTCTTGGCTACTTTTGCGGAGAAGGAATTGAAACTCAGAACGGAGTTGAAGACTGAGTATGGTTTGGAGAATCCAGAGCAGGGGGGTCAGATCGAGGAAGCCGAGCCGACGAAAGAGAAGGAAAATGAAAAAGGCGCCGCATTGTAGTATATCAGCAGCATTCATGGGGTTGCAGTGAACACATTATTTTCGAGATTCAGCAAGGAACATGTAGGCTAGCTAGCGTATCTTTTTAATGGAGAATTGTTTCGTATTCTCTCGTGAAATTAAAAAGGGCAAAAGAACAATATGACCGGCCAAACTCCGGTAAAGAATGATATGGCCATTTTGACTTTTAAAAGAACCATATAACCTCTGACGGCCTTTCAGCGGCATGACCGGTCATGTTGTTCTTTTGCCCAATGAAAATGGACTGATTCATTAATTAAGGCTGCAAATTTTGACCTGATCAGGACTCAAGAACCCACCAAGAAGGAGAATTCGTGGATATTGAAATGCCCCTGACCTATGATCTCACTCGAGAATGTGATGTGTCTGCTTACATCTCGCCCAATCTCACTCCGAATCGGACGCCGAGACCGATTCCCGAACAGATTTTGTGCCTGGATTGGATGAGACGAACGTGGTTTGCATGATATAAAAATATTCCCACAAAATGTTTTCTTGCCTCAAGCCGCCCAGGAAATCCCCAGAATTAGCTACTACGATTCGAAATCGAAATTCAGCATGTTTCAATTCTTCAGGTCAACTTTTTTCAACTTTGAAATCATCCGTATCCTTGGCACAGCCACGTACGGCGGCGCAGACATCGCCGAATGTCTCGACGCAATAGGCCAGATCAAGAATGAGGATCCTATCACATGGCATCGCGCCTGGCTTGCTCAAGCAGAGAAGGCAGAGGCAATAGCAGACGAAGCGGCGCGGAACGGCCACCGCGAATTGGCGAGGAGCGCATACCTTCGCGCGTCAAACTATTTTCGCGCATCGGGATACATGTTTAATGACCGGCCGCAGTCTCCAGATGCTCGTCCACTTGCGACGGCGGAGAAGGTTGGATGGTTATTTAAAAAAGCGGTCAAGCTCTTCGATCACGATGTGCGGCTGCTGGAGATACCGTACGAAGGTTATAAACTGCCTGGATATCTTTATCTGCCACCGAAGTCGAAGCGCCTGCCCGGAAAGATCCCAATCTTGATCAACAGTGGAGGCGCAGATTCGATCCAGGAGGAGCTGTATTATATGAATCCAGCCGCCGGGCCTGATCTCGGCTATGCTGTCGTCACATTTGAGGGTCCAGGCCAAGGCATCGTCCTCCGCAGAGAAGGACTGCACATGCGCGCTGATTGGGAGGTTGTTGTGCGCTCCGTTCTCGACCACATTACTACACTAGCTTCAGAGAACTCCGATCTCGAGCTCGATGTAGACCGCATCGGCATTTCAGGCGCGTCCATGGGCGGATATTATGCTCTTCGAGGAGCATCCGATCCTCGTATCAAAGCCTGCGTCGCTATTGACCCCTTCTATGACATGTGGGACTTCGCAACAGCACATATATCTAGTGCTTTCATGAAGGCTTGGATGAGCGGCTGGATTAATGACGGAGTCGTCAATGCCGTCATCGGTCTGCTGTGCATGCTGAGCTTTGCCATGAGATGGGAAGTCTCGCTTGCAGAGTGGTTTTTCGGAGTCGCGACGCCGACGGAGACGTTGAAGGAGATGAAGAAGTACACTTTCAAGCAAGACGACGGAGGGAACTTTCTCGATCGTGTCAACTGCCCTGTTCTTGTTTCAGGCGCGGCATACTCGATCTATTTTAATGTGGAGGCGCACACAATGGCGATCTATAAGAGGTTGAAGAACCTGGAGGAGGCGAAGAAGGAGGTTTGGGTTCCCGAGGCTCTAGGAGATGGAGGACTCCAGGCGAAGATGGGCGCACTGGCGCTTTGCAATGAGAAGACTTACGCGTTTCTTGACAAGCACTTCGGTATTAAGAGATAAAATGAGGTTGGAGATAGTCCATATGATAAGTTAGCCATAGCATGTAAAGAAGAGATAATCGTACAGGCATATGGCATCTGTCACTGAAGCTTCAGAGATCATCTCCACTTCATCTGTCGAATTTCGAGGTAAGCTAAGAACTTGGGCCCAAAACTTTAAATAAACGTCAAATTTTGAATTTCGGAGGAGATTTTGGAGAACATATTTATTATATAATGCATTACTAATCATAAGCATCACAACCAAAAACTACCTTACTGTATACGCACCACCAATTTCTCCCCCGACACTTGCTTGTTCTTAAGGACTTCCAACCCTTCAAGAATGCCATCAAATCCTCTCGGAAATATCTTTACAGGATGCGATCTGATCTTTCCAGAGTCCAGCGCTGTTTGGAAGTCCACATACCATTTTCCCCCCAGCTTCCTTCGTTCTGGACTGGCGTCACTTCCATATGGGTAGTCCAATGCGATTCTTCGGCCCAGGATCGAGATTCCCATTACCAGCTCAGGCTTGACTGTCTTGCGCGTATGGAGATCCTCCGGATACTCCTCGAGACACGTGTACTTGCCGCCAGCTCTTCCGATGCAAGCATAGCAAAGTCGCATCGACTTCACATCAGTGATGATATCCAATACATAGGCCAGGCCGTTCTTGGTGTATTTTTTGATTTCTTCCGCACAGGTTGGAGAGTTATAATCGAAAACCGCTTCTGCCCCATATGACTTTACGAGGCCGAAATTCTTCGGCGAGCAGGTGGTTATTGGCCGATGACCCAGCCTATTATTGGTCAGGATGCTCAGTATGTCTGCTCATCTGTAAATTCTGGCTGGAATTTTTCTTACAGGTTCAGCAGCTGTATCGACATTGTTCCGACCGATGTTGATCCGCCATAGACAAGCACCACCGCCGGCTTCTCTGCCGGCTTTGAAAGACTACCTAGCAATGCCAAAGACTCGAAGAACACCAGTCCCAAGGTTCCCACCACAGTGCCTCCTATCGCTGCAGCATCATCGAAAGATAGGGAACCGGGAATTTTGAACAAAAACTCGGCGTCAATAGCTACATATTCTGCAAACGAGCCGGATTGGTGATCAATTGGATTTGATCCATGAACTGCTCCGCAAACTCTGTCTCCGACCTGGAAGGATCCTATTTTTTCAGCAACAGGACCTTGGGCGACGACTGTGCCGGAAAAGTCGCATCCGTCAACAGCTCCAGGTGAGGGAAATCGAGATGCCATTTTGTAATCGCAGGGATTGAGAGCTACGGCATGAACCTTGACGAGGATCATGTCTGCTCCAACCTTTGGAAGAGGGACATCCCGAGTAACTTTCAGCTCCCCATTCTCGTGTTGAATGATTGCTGTTTGTTTCGATGGAAGGTGAGAATGAAAGGTGCTAGACGGATTTGAGACAGCTGAGGGCATTTCGAAAGTTACCTACACAGTAGTGAGCGCATGGACAATGCATTCAGACGAATTATTTTCGCGCATGGGTTTATCTTCATGTCTTTAATGGATGCATTGCATATTACCGGTAAGTCAATCGGAGTTCCGAGTAAGGCCGGTCGGCGAAGTCACCGCGCATCGGGTACGGTACGCTGTTCGCATTGGGAACATTGTACGGAAATAGTTGGCATCTGATATCCAAAGGTTGCCATAGATCTCTCTGAGGCCGATAAAATAATATCCGATTGCTCCTGAGTAATGGTATAGTAAGGTAGTATTACTGTCTTCGCTCTTCGTTTCCCGTCCTTTCTGTTACCATTACAAAACCATACCTGTTTGCACTATGTGGTCCATCAATAGCCCATTAATTATTTTCTTCTTCTCTCTTTCAATTGCCCAAGCATGGGAATTTAGTTGGCCAGAAATCTGGACGCAACAATACCCGGATATATGGCAACCCAGTACCGCCTCGTCCAATTGTACAATAAGTCGCATGAACGCATTCAAGATCGTAAAGACTCCAATCACCATCCGCACCTCGCCGCTTGACAACCCGGCCGGTCCAAAGGTATTCCCTCTCAATTCAACTGCCGGCGAACAATGGGAATTCGACGCGATATCTGCTGACGGCACGCTCGGTATCGTTATTGGGTTGTACCGGGACCCAAACTACGCAATGCTCGGCGCAGGCAGCTTTCGGCTCTCGACCGAACTTGTCTGGCCAAATGGCACGCGGTACATGCAGGTTGACTATCCAACAGATTCCATTGTAGAAGAGTGTGAGGGCTACACTCGTGGGATCTGGAAAAGCTCAGACTTCAGCTACATTTTCGAGATTTCGAAGACACTGCGCAAATCCAAAATCATCATCGATACACCTCCCATGAGCGGCACATTTATCCTCAACTCCTTCACGCCACCAAGATATGCAGACGGAAATGTATATCCCGACTCCAATGCTTCCGTCGTCGCAGCGCCATTCTTCTACTGGGTCGAGCCTATTCCAGTAGGGCATGCGGAGCTGGACCTAGTGATCAAAGGAACGCCGTTCCAATGGTCTGGAATTGGTGGCCATGAGCGTTTGTGGGTCGCATACAGCTGGTACAGTCTCCTCGAAGGCATGCACGTCGTACGAACCACACTAGGGCCTTACTCTTTGACCTATGTGAAGTACACGTCCAAAATCAATCAAGGCGTTGAATACCCATCCGTTTTCCTCGTCGAGAACGAGAAGAAGATTTTCTCCTCCACTGTCGGCGAGGAGTCAGCCACAGATGACTACGTCATCATGACAAAGGCGTATGATGGCTTTGTCCCGGGATCCCTGAAGGATAAGGCGACGGGCTGTATTTTGGAGCTCGTGAGTCCGAAGAGAGGTGATAGGTGGAAATTTGAGTTTGTGCATAATGTTGTTGCCTTTGAGTTTCCGCTTGGGGAGGGAGCGGGGGGGACCGGGTTTGCGGCGCGTTCAAGTGGAGGGGCTGTTGATGACCATGTATTCACAGGCGTTGCTCTGACGGAGCAATTGGTGTTTCCGAAGAATAATCCGATGTTTAAGAGTAATTACAAGACATGATCTGAGGGAATTCGGAGCCAAGTTCCGGAGTAGGTAGAAGAAAATTGCATTCAAGCCTTGCAGCTTGCTACGTCTCAGATTCTCATCCTCCATTTGCATTGTCAACGTATTTAGTTCCAAATTCCAATTTGATTTTGAGCAGAAAGTAATATTCTTCAATAAGCATTGTTTTTAGTAAATATTCATTCATCGTTGCAATCTTCATCAACTGATTATATCACCGACTCCCCGCAATAAACCAATCCCCTCACTCCCTCGACCGAAACAAAATTCTCGCCTTCACATCCGGGGCCCAACTCCCATTTGGCATACTCACCTTCTTTGGCCGTCCTTCCCCCTCCCGCAATCTAAAATCATACTTCAAAATCAGGTGCGCCAACGCGATCTTGATCGCACTCGTGGCAAAGAACCTGCCCGGGCATGCCTGTGTCCCGTCGCCCCAGTTGGGTGCATCGGGGCCGGTCGTTACGAACTGATGGCGGTTTGCGTTGGAGGGTTCTTGTCGGAGATTGTAGAAGCGCAGGCCATCCCATTGGGTTGCAGGCGGAGAGGACCACAGGGTAGGAGAAGCGTTGATGTGATGCGAGTCGACGCAGAAGGTTGTTCCGGCGGGGAGTTCGGGCCCGATTGAGAGCTTGAGTGGAGCGCGAGCGACGCGGTTGAGGGAGACTGGTGGTTATTAGTATTGTTCTTGTGCCCCAAAAACAATCTGGCTTGTAATATAAACGTACATAGACCAAACGGAGTCATACGAAACGACTCCCTCATAACGCTATCCATCTTTTTCAACTCATTCAGATTAGTCATCGGTAATTTGCCATCCACCATAACACTCTGAAGCTCCTCCCGCAGAATCTCAATATACTCCGGATGGGCCGCTAGATCCGCAACAGTATTGTACAATGTCGACGCAGAGGAGGCAGTTGATTCAAAGCTCGCTAACAAGATATCAACATACAGCTGATGAGGCGTTGCTTTCCCCGGCTTATGTCTTGACATCAGCCAGGCCGTGAACGGGACCTGGCGATCTTCTTTCGTGCGCAAGTACTCTTTCTGGTCAGACGCGTTTTGGTAATCCTCCATGTTCTTCTTGATGACTGAGGCAAGCATCCGTTTTGCATCCCATTTCACATACATAGTCGGTATGAAGAACAGAGGCGAAAGAACTGGACGCACAAAAGCTGGGAATGCATTGAGAGCAAAGCACGCAATCATCACAGCCATTGGATATCTCTCCACCGATCGAATCCAGTGCTCGCTCGTACCCAACTCATCACCTACAAACGTGCACGCGTTGGTCTGAGCAATCGCCCTCATGATCGCCGAGAAGAGCTCGACCTCCTTCCACTCCGGACACGGGCCGATAGTCTTATCGAAAGCACGACCGCAGTGCTGCTGCTTCTCTCTCACTTTCGAGGGAATGCTGCGAGCAAGATCTATCGCAACTACTTTCCAGAGCGAATCGAATTCGGTGCCGACGTGCGTCCATGAGCCGTGGATGGAGGCGTAGAAGAAGTCTTGTGCGCTGGCGATGGTGTCAGGGAGGCGCTTGACTTCGTCCCAGATAGTGGCTGGGTAGACTACCATTTCGATGCCGCCGGATTTGATTTTATATGGTGCATTGGGATACTTCATTGAATGTCAGTCTGAGCCGGGCCAAGGACATAGATGTGGCAAAGGGACCAACCTTTCTTGCGCCCTCTTCCACCAGCGCTTGGAAATCATGCTTATGATCATCTGTCTTGCCGAGCAATGGCAGATCGACGCGATTTCGAGGCTTGAGCCATAGATTGATTAGATATCCTGTGGCGAGAAGAAATATGCAAGCCAAGACTATGGGCGTTGGCTCGCCAAACAATGGTACGCTCCTGAGGTTCATTTTTCTTGCCCCAGTGAATTGGAAGCTGGTTTGTCGACTGAGAGACATATTGTTTTAGGTTTTGTATATCGATCCATGTCCCGATTTCATATGCGCCGCAAGGTCAGACCATGTTTGCGCTTCTCGAGATCCTGAGGCCATAGTCCGAACCCGCATTGTCCGATCTCTAACAATCCACATCGGTATCTCTTTGCGCCACAGTTCGATCATCGGAGGCTTTAAAATTATACCAGGAATAGTCACGTTAGCCACAAAGTTTGACTCCTACCGAGCCCAGGCTTCGGGGTAGGAGGAAAAAGCTTCAGGCATAAGCTTATGCATCACCGAAACAGAAGCATATTTATGGAAACAAGATGCTTGCTATGGCAGTATAAGCATATCAGGTGAGTGACACAGACTTGATTGGAAAATGACAACGATAAATGTAATTAAAATCTATTTCCACAGAAGGGTGCAGACCAGAGAAAATCTCTCAGAACCTGCAGAGACGCCCATCATTTTGCTGTACCCAATTCTCCGATCCTACGGCCCCAAGAGCGTAGAACAATCCATTAGGATCGTACCTCGACTTTATCCTTTTCAACTTCTCATAATTTGAACCATAGAAAGCTCGCTGCCAATCTGGTTGATTCGGGTCTGCCTCATTCAGGTATGCGCCGCTGCGCGGAGCAAGCCTGGCCAGTTTCGGTATCAGCTCGTTCGTGATTTTGCGCTGAGCTTCGATTTCATTCGTCCATGGAGCAGTGTTGTCCCACGGAAGGGCGACAACTGTATCGATGAGCGTCTCTCGCCAAGCGGGCAGGACGGAATTGCGAACGTTATTGCGCATGACAGGCTTCATAGCGAAGCCAACAACTGCCGCTCCTGCATTTGTAATATTCCGGTACGCGGAAATAAGGTCAGAATTTTGGTTCATGATAACTGATCGCGGAATGAGCCAGCCACCATATTGAGCGACGCCGACTTGAACCTCTCCGCCAAAGGCTCCAACGGTCTCGTTCCAGGAAGGATATTCCATTATTTGAGAGCTGAAGGCGATATTCAGATGCGTGAGATTACTCTTGATAGGATCCATAAGCGCCTCGACCTCAGCAGCATGCAGACCATAGCCGATCAAGGTGAGGAAGAACGTCGTGTTAGTAAAAGCTCCGCTACTCCAAGCGCCAGCATCAACGATTGTTGGGAGGCTTGCTTGATACTGCTTTATCGCCTCGTAATATATATCTTCGGAGACATTGTTGCGCATGAATAATAGACTGGCACCAGTAGTGTATGATTCTGGATGGGCTCTGACAGTGAGAGACCACACCACTCCGTATGTACCTCCACCACCACCACTAATGGCCCAATACAGATCGCTGTTCTCCTTGGGGCTTGCTCGGAGGAAGCGGCCTTGTCCATCGATGACTTCCCATTCCAGGGCTTGATCCGCTCCCAAACCGAACCTTGAAGATAAAGTTGAATGCCCACCTCCTTGAGTATAGCCGCCAGCTATGCCGACAGAAGGGCATTGAACACCAACGATCACTAGGCCATTGCCATGTGCAACCGCATTCACGTCAAAGAACTGCACTCCAGCTCCGACCTTGATGGCTTTGCCAGAGTATCCGTTATCGCTGTAGTCCAGCACGTCAATGCCTTTGAGATGATGCATCCAAAGACCAATCGCGCCCGCACCAGTTGATTTTCCATTATAGCTGTCGATATGTCAGAGAGTTCATATTTCTCTGGTGGACTAATCATACTCATGCCCAGTATTTCGAATGACGAGTCTGATATTATATTCCTTCGCAAACCATATAGTCCTTGAAACGTGCTCTGGCTTCGATACATCAACTGCGTAACTGATGTAGTTGCCGAGAAGGCATGGACTGGTTTGTGGCTGAAAGGGATCGCAGCTTCGATTTGCGAAGAATGGGGACATTATTGACGAAGAGGAGGAATAACTGATAATGTATTAGTTATCTTCATCCTCGTCGTGGAATAGCAACAGCATGAAGGGCCTTACTGTATATCCGGAAAGAGCCATCCATCCTGAATCTCCTTGCAAGTCTCTGCCACAAAGCCAGGGTTGTGGCATGGCGATGCTGAAGGAGTCATGGCTATGAGCCTTCCGTCAATGGAGCTGTTGAAGGCAGACCATATCTGAGTAGAAGGCCAGCATCTGTCACCTGGAAAGCAACGACAGCCGTTCCCGAGCACAGGTATCGAAAAGCTCAGTAACGTCACTATCACTGCAACGAAGGGTATGCGATACATATTGACGGTATTATTTGGTGGCACGTCAAGTCCGTCGACCAGAACTGCGGATCCATGACGCTCGCACAGGTTTTATCGAGAAGTGGCCATAAGCCATTTCGCTGATGGGGGCCATTTCTGATGCCTGTTTGAATCCACGTCAGCCTCTAAAAGCGCAATATCGGCACCATTATTATTGTCGACTTCGATAGCTTACGGTTCGAATATGTTCGGCGCTGGTCGAGTAAGTGTCTACTCCATGGTTCATCTGATAAACTTGTTTCCATGGCAACAATACGGTGATCCAAATGTAGGACGGAATAAGGATACTCCGTAGGAGATCGGAATCCCAGCCACAGCTAAACCGCGCCACATCTCCGACTCCGACTCCGAATGTTGGAAACGGGGACGAGTAACTAGGTAAGTAACAAAGAGACAGACTTTACAATCTGGAGTGCTCCGATACTGAGACAAGGCAAAAATGAGGGTCAGACAGGCGCCCGTCAATGTAGGTATGGCTGTGGCAGTGTGGCCCGCCTTACGAACCTTTTCATTCCTCCCTCTATGCTTCCTCCTTCCTCCTCGATATCCACCTCCAAACCTCTTGCCGGTTCTCCCTCTAGCTGACCGCCGCGAGCATTCATTGTAAGCTGAAAGAGAGAGTTGGACTCGCCGAATTTTACAATTATAAAACCGTGGGTTGATTGGCTAGCTTGGGCACTCCAAACATGTCTGAAGTCCCAATCGACAAAGAAGGACTCAGCATGCTCTGGTGGGCAGCTTGGCATCCCCCAGCAGATCCTACGACTTCCTTCGCAGGCAAAACTATTCTCATCACCGGCGCCAACATCGGTCTGGGTTATGAAGCAGCGGTCAAATTCGCCTTACATGGAGCCTCGAAGTTAATATTCGGCGTACGTTCTCTTCAGCGCGGCGAAGATGCGAAAGCCTCGCTCTGTCGGAAGACAGGCTACAATCCCGCCAACATCAAGCTCTATCAGCTTGACATGGGAACATTTGCGTCGATTGACGCGTTTGCGAGTCTCGTCACGAAGGAGACTCCTCAGATCGATATCGCGCTGCTCAATGCTGGAATAGCTGCGGCAGGATACAATCTCAGTCCGGAAGGCTATGAGATGTCCCTCCAAGTCAACGTCATCTCAACCGCGCTCCTCGGCATTCTCCTGCTACCAAAGCTGCGTGAAACAGCGGCGACGACCGGCCAGCCAGCACATCTCGAGCTCGTTGGCAGCGCCTCTCACCGAGAAATCAAGCCCGAGACTTTCAAAGTCGGCGAGGACGAAAACGTGCTTGCGAAGGCCACCAGCAAGGAGTTCTTCAACGTGCAACAACAATATGCCGTCACGAAACTGCTGCTGATATACGTCATGCAGGGTCTTGCTGCAAACACACTGTAGCCCACCACCAGTCAGCCCGAGCCTGAAGTTATTGTCACGACGGCCTGTCCTGGATTATGTAGAACTAATATGGGCCGAGACTTCCCGTTCGTGCTGAAAATCATCGTTGGTATATTCCAGCAGATCTTTGCCAGATCATCAGAAGAAGGGAGTCGAACTTTGGTGAGCGGGACGACTTTGGGACCAGAGGCTCACGGGGAATTCTGGACTCATGATATTCTCTTCCCGTACGTCCCGTCCATATAGTGGGTCTTCAATGTGCTTCCATGACTAACATTGTTGTTTTTAGGGAAGCGCCACTTGTTGGGAGCCCCGAGGGCAAGAAGTTGCAGGTGAAGACGTGGAACGAAATCATCGAGCTACTGAGGAAGCACGTCCCAAGGATTGATGAGATTCTTGCAGCTTGAATACATCACATTAGGAAGATCAATGACTGATTGTCTGACATCGGTCATACACTGGCTTTTTGGCATGGTCACAGTCTCAAGTAGATGAAAACACATTGGTCGAAGATTTATACTTTGTACCTGATACGGGGTGGATGCCCACAATTTTAGAAGAGGTATTTGAACACCTGCTTTTCGAGAGATTATTTCAAGATGGAGTAATAGGATTGGATGCGGATGTTCTTGTGCGACCTGTAATGCGTAGATGGAGAATTTGTCAATCAAGATATATCCTCATGCTCTCCTTACAGTAACGATACATCCGCCCTCAACCCGCCGTCAATGGTGAGTGTGGTGGTGTGGTGCTTTGCAGGACCCTAGGAGCTTAAACGGAACGGAGGAACATGACATAGTATTCAGGGCAACCATCACATATACGGAAGAGGGCCGTGACAATTGAATTTGCCATCGGCATGTCATATTCATATCGGAGATAAAAATCGCCTAATTTGATATGCAGTAGCTATTTGACAGCGCTTTAATAGGTAGACCAGGAGCATCCGACTCCGACTGCCAAGCTCCGATTCTTATCCCTCCCGAACTCTGTCCAATCCCCCGTTCTCCGTCACGCTGCCTCTCCGCCCCCCACTCCGCCTTCTATTCGCAAGCACCAAAATACAGCCGTAAACTCACGTTGATTGCTTGGGCTTCGTACTTGACCATTTCACAGAGATCGATACGGATAATCGCCACTATCGAGTACCAATCAACTGAAGTCGCAACGAAAATGACCATCTTTGAAATCATCATCATCAGACACAGTCTGCCCATGGGTTCGTCGTTTCCTATCTGTGGTCGAATTCTCAATTTTAACGAGTCCTAGTGCTATATTGGCTATAGACGCCTTCGAAAGTCAATAGCGCTATACCAAAAAACCTATCCCGGTGGCTCAAAGGATGCTTTTCAGATAACATGGAAGCCATATTTTCTTGACGATAAGCCTCCGAAGACCACTATGCTGCTACAAGGTACCTACGTTATCGGCATCTCCGTTCTATTCAGGAACTAATTTCCTCTAGACCGCATGCTTGCTCTCCTTGGGGCCAAGGGAACTGCGGAGGCTCAACAACATCTACAGCGCATCGGTGCAGCCGAGAGTATCAGTTTCAAATTCGGCGGTCCGATTGGAGATTCAAGGCCGTCCCACCTGCTACTGCATTTTGCGAAGTCGAAGAGCGCGGAGATCCAGACCCGCGTTGCCGAACAGCTTTTCCGTGCGCATTTTGAGGACGAGAAGGACATCACTGCCACCGAGGTCCTGGTTGAAGCAGGAGTCAAGGCTGGGTTGGATACAAATGAGATCGTGGCTTGGCTGGAAGGTGGTCATCTGACTGTGGTTGAGGAGGAAGAACGCGAGGTGAAAGGACGGGGAATCAAGGGCGTACCGCAGTTCGTCATTGCAGGAAAGCATCGGTTTGATGGTGCCGCCGATGTCATGGACTTGTTTGAGGCATTTATTGAGTACAAGGAAGGTAAAGAGTAATGGACGCAAAATATGCAAACAGAGCAAAATCAATTCAGGAGCAGGCATGTTTTTATTTTGTTTCTTAAATCCAGGTTCTGATCTCTTGTCTATCGTGAAATCTTTAAAATTCACATTACTGCGTCTTCTTCTTCTTCCTCATGAAAACTTCCGCTCCAAAATTCGGAATTATCGAGAAGTCATGCACCATATTCTCTGGTCTTCCCTGTCCCTCTGCGAATCTCATATCATAGTTCATCAACAGTTCTGCAACCATAAGCTTGATTTCATTGCTGGCAAAGAACCTCCCAGGACAAGCATGAGAACCAGCACCAAAATTAATGGAGTCGTCAGACACAGATGTGAATTGGAACTTGTTGATATCGCCATCTTCACGGAGCTTGAGGAATCGGTTGCCATCGAAATCATCCGGTGAGGGATAGAAATCTGCGTCATGATTGATCTCGTAGCTTGGCATGGATATTTGGTAGCCGCTGGGAATTTGTAGACCATCTTTGAATATGTATGGCTTGACTGCTGTGCGCTGTATTGTCACTAAAAAGTGTTAGCTAACATCTTGGCAATGATCAGAGTTGTATCTACCCATTCCAATTGGATTGAGTCTCTGGCTCTCTTTCATGAAGCTGTCGAGCTTCTTCAGCTTCGTGAGGTTCTGTTTCGTCCATCTGCCGTCATCTTTCAACGATCCTTTAATCTCCTCGACCAACTCTGGTATATACTCTGGGTGGGCCAGTATGTCATACAGAAGATGCGTCAGCGTAGCCGTGCTCGTATGAATGGATGCCACAGAAATAAATGCCTGTTCGTCCGCGAGCTGCTCCAAAGTCATGTTTCCCTTGTGGGCATCTAGTAACCACTGGATGCCATCGGCAGATTTGTCGCCATTCTGACTATTTGCCATCCTTTGTTTATAGATGAGAAGCAGCAATTGAGCTGCTTTACGGCGATTAGCAAATACCCTCTTGGCTCCAGCGTGGCGCCATGGTGCAAGCCATCTCCATCGTGGACCATATGTTGCTCGGATAGTCTGAGAAGCCATATGGGCGTCCATTGTAATACCGATCATGAGCTGGATCCATTCAGGATTGCGGCAAAGCTCTGACCCGACGAATATGCGGCTTGTCATCCTTGCTATGACGAAGGCGAAGATCTCATATACTCGCAGGCCTGTCCAGTCTATCGCTGTGTCAGCATTCAATCTCACAAATTAGAGACAAAGACTACCATCCATATTTGGAAGCCGTTCCTGAAATGCGGCTAGGCATTCCTCGTGCATATTGTCAACCAAGTTTCCTGTTTGAATGTCAATTTATTTTTTGATGGATCGAATAGCTGGAGCATACCTAAGCTCTTCGTTAGATTAATTTTGATCGCTGTCACAGCTGCTTCAGTCTGCCTCGGACCGCCTGTATATTCCAACAAGAAAGACTACGGACACGTTAGCCGCCTACTCTTCTTCTCAAATGAGATAGTTCCATCCAGGATAGCCGTCATACCTGATCCGAGAACAGCAGAAAACTGAGCCGGCCTACAGAGGCATTCTTGACCTCATCCACATATTTTAGCGGAAGGATTATCTGCGGCCTGGCTTCATCCGCTGGATTCCGCATCTTGAATGCCTGGCCATGTTTGAGGTACTACAGAAACATGTCAGTATATTCTTCCACAATATGTAATATCCTAGTAATTGTGGCAGACGTTTCTATATCCATCCCGAAGAAGCTTGCCAGTCTCTGAGATATACCTCTGTGGAACATCATTCTCATCAAACTTCATCAGTGGTAGCTGTGCAAGAGGCGCATTCACTCCAGAAGACGCCTTGGCCAGAACTCTCCAGGTGAGCCAAATGGCGGCCGATACGCCACCAATGAGAAGCAAGGGTATCTGTGACATTCTGAGGGCAAAAAAACCGCAGTTAACGTGGTGACAGGTTGGTCTGAGCAATAGTCATAAATAACATCATGTATTCCATCGACTAACCGGCTTTCTCTTGAGAATGATGCCTTGAACGATTCGGAGATCTCTGAATACAAGCTACGTACTCAAATTCCCCGCCAGGCTCTCCTCGTCTGCCGATTCGGAGTCAGGGGTACGGGATGAACCCCCCTCCGTTCTCCATGCTCCCTCCCCCGCGACCCCAAAACAGAAAGCACTTATCGGAGTCCGATCGATTCCTCCACCAAATGAAACGCCCTCCGCTGCACATGCAAAAAGCATGGCACATTCTGACATCAGCACTAGGAGAAAGCTTAGTTCATGACAGGGATGTAAGGTATTTCGACCCTGGAAGTCTTGGCGGCATTGTGGGTGATTTCTGGCGGAATCGCCGATGCGCCGTTGAGTTGACCCAGCTAATTGTACATCTGCATCTTTTCAATAAGAAACAAAAAGAGCAGTCTCACTTGGATACTCAAGTCAAGGGTTGTGAGAGTATATTGAAATTCTGACAAGAATAGTAATAATATGCCCGTTTTGGGTCCTCCTCCCTGGCGGTTGACATCTCCTTCTGGTTCCCTCCAATCCACAGAAACTATGGAATCCATGCAGACAGACACCCCGGTGAATCTTCCGCCTATTGCAAATGTATCACATCATATCAATGGCCCTACCTACACTAAGACCTCACTGCCTTCCTCTCTGGCCACGGGCACCAATCTCACCATCACATTCGGCAGTCTCCATCCTCCCCTCCATCTAACCCTGTCTTCCCACCCTTCCATCTCCCCATCCACCTCCAGGTCAAACGCCCACAACAGCTTCGCCAGAATAACCCTCGCTTCCAAATACGCAATCTCAATGCCCGGACATGCCTGCGGCCCCAGCCCAAACGGCTTGGAAGCCGACAGCATGTCGGTTGAGAAGCGCTTCTCATATGCTGGATGGTAAGCTGGCAGCCAACGTTGTGGCAAGAATGCAGATGCAGAAGCGAAGTTCAATGGATTGTGTGTGATTGCGCGTGTGCAGCGTGAGACTGTTGTTCCGTGGGGTATGAAATCGCCCGCGACCGTGGTGGCGCCGTGACTTCTGGACGAAGCACCGAACGGAGTGGGTGGGAAGATGCGGAGTCCTTCTTCGATGACTGCGGATAGATAGGTGATGAGTTGTAAAGACTCGTTGTCGATCTGGCTGAGTTCGGTGAAGGTCGAGCGGACTTCTTCGGTGGCTTTTTCGAGGATGCTCGGGTCTGATAGGAGATAGTACGTTGTGGTTGTGAGGAAGGTAGACATGTTTAAACTGCCGGCTTGTATTATGGAGTTTGCATGAGAACTGAGAGCATCAGGCAAAATTGTAGGATGCTTTTCGGAGATGATGGCGCTAAAGCTTGGGCGATTTGTAGTGTCTTTGGGTCGAGATGATTGCTGGTGCAATTTCTCTCGCGTATAAGTTTGAAATGATAGAAGACCACCTTTGAATGGTAGCCAATTCAGAAGCAAGCTTGAAAATGGTTGAGGTAACAGTGGTGATATTATACTGGAGATACCTCCGTAGAATGAGGAATTTTCCAAGGTGCCGAGCCAAAGATGAGGCATACCTGGTGCAGAAAGATTAGGGCAAATCACATTAACAATTGGAGCAATTATTTACCTTGCTTCACAGCATTAAAGGAGCTCCCGAGCATCAATTCGCCCATGATGTCGAAAGTAAGCCACTGGTACCACTGTATATAATCAGCAAGAGCTCTGAAAATGTGCCACATCTACCTACCGCTGAAATATCCACAGCCGTATCTTGAGAACTTAGACGTGACACAAATGCGTCGGCATTGCTGTAGATTACTTCTTTGCTATTTTTGAAAGTCTTTCCGCCGAATATTTGTGGCAAGGCTTTTCGAATATCATCGCCGTCCAACGAGCCACTTTCTATTCTGGAGAAGCGTTTGGTGCTCTTCTTAGCTTGCCCATAAATCTCTGGTAGTCATCATCAGCTCGGCTTATTTTGAACAGGTATGAATGTGGCATACCCGTCGCGCTATGAGCACTAGCGAACGATAGTTCATTGGGTGCAATCCGTACAATAGGGCCTGAAAATGTCAGAACATGAAAAGAGAAGGACCGTTCAATCGTGACTTACCATATTTACGATGAAGTTCCTCAACATCCCATGGATATCTACCAGCAAGCCTACATTCAAAATAAATATATGACGGAGTGAGAGAGAAAGAGGTCCCTTACCAATGATAAATGTACCAGAATTCCGAAACAGCGGCAAGCCTGGGACCAGGATACTGTGACAACGGATGAAAGAAGAGTCTGTAGAAAACAATATAGACGGTATACAGAAGGCTCTAGAGAGGAATGTTAGACCAATTGGCATCTTTTTAGTATGGACATCGTACCAGTGTATTGCTGAGCATAAAAAAGAACTGGATGAATGATAGCTGGCGATACACCTGCTTAGCCACAAGCCTCACTATCTGCCACTTAGTGAGTCGGACAGGTGCCAAAGCTGCCCGCATGACCATGAACTGGTCTGACAGCCCTGAAAACATAGTTTTTCAATCTGTGATGGGAACTCTTTTGATGGCTGCGATCGAGATGAAAGAAACTTTGGTTTTAAGATGTAATTGGCCTTAAACCACGATCCAAGTCTCATTATTTTCCATCAAACGCATAGATTTCTGCTCTGATCAAAACATCGAAGCGTGAGAACGCAGCTGCAAGGATTTCGGGGGCGTTAAAGCTCTCCGAATCGTGGTCCGAAGACCGAAAGTGCCAAGCCGACTCATGTTCGGCTTCGTTTTCCACGAATTCCTAAGAGCAAGGACCTGAAATCACTTGCCATAATTGAAGCATATTGTCTGAGAATTCAGGCATCTAGCCCGACTCAAAATGAGTCAGCCGATGCAGAACTGCAGGTGGATCAATAGTTGATTTTGTCGGCGTTAAGAGAAATCAAATCATAAGCACAAATCCAGCATTTACCATTTTTGATCCTTCCCTCCTCTATGTTGCACTCGTACCACGCGAGGACGCCCACCAACTGGTTCAGCGAGGCTTTTAGCACAGCTGCTTCACGCTTGCCATGACCTCCCTCAACGATTTCACTCCACCACCAGCATCATCTGGCTTCTCAATGGCCTCCTCCTTCATCATCATTTGAAGTAGAGTCGTCGACGCTGTCTGCTCCAGGATCCCACCTGCCATGCATCCACGCTCACCCGGCAACCCAAGTGCGCTGTCAATCCTACTAAGCATATTGTCACTAACCTGCACGAGAATCTGAATCTGAAGATTGAGATGTGATTCCAGCTGGAACCCTCCTAACTGCAGTCCAGGAAAGAGAGGAGGCAGATTATTTTGTGATGTGGGAGCGATGGTACGGAGAGAGACATGGATGCAGCTGAAGATTGTGCGGAAGATTCGAGTTAGACAGACGTAGCAGGTTAGGATGGAAAGGGTGGTGGGAACATCGCACTGCAATGTGCCTTCCGGGCCATTGACGGCGGTGGAGAATTCTGGTCTGCTTAAAGGTCGGTGCATTGCTGACCCGGAAAAGGTGGACGAAGCATGGTTCAAAGCGGATGATGTATGGTCACTCGGACGCCCAAATGCAGGATGATGCTGTTCAACACGAGATGAGGCAGAATCGGATGGACCACGACTTGGCCGAGAACTTGGTTGCCGCGATGGAGGCCGCGCAAAATATTGAAGAATCTCCAGGAATTTTTCGGAACTTTTAAGAACCCTACCAATGGGATAATCGGACTTCTCCTTATCCTCATTTGTCCCCTCATTGGGACCACGTGATGCCATTCCTGAACCGCCGCATTCGTTTGCCGGCTTACAGGCCTTGATTAAGTCAAGATCTCTCATCAAGCTCGCATGCAACTCTGCTAGTTTTTGCAGACAATCTTTCCGAAACTCGTTCTCCAAAACATCTGATTCGGAAGTGCTTCTTGTGTTCAGATCTTTCGGAGGAGTTTCTCGAAGTGTGCGTGTCACAGTTGAATCGACATCAAAGTTCATGAAATCGTCAATTGGACGTTGTGAACCATGTCCAAGAACGCTATCAAGTTGTAACGTATTGTTGGGCGGTGGCGAATATGTTGGCTCAACTAGATCACCGTGGAGCATCTCATCATTTGTCCCCTCGCCAGATCCATTCGCATCGAATGCGAAATCGAAATCGAACGCCTCGGAGGAAATGTCGTGAGAAGCATTAGGCACATTACCATAATGGAAAGCGTCAAGCAGACCGAAGTCCACAGGTGGTAGGCGGAAGGCAGAAGAAGGCATGCCTGAGTGGGAACCTAATGCACTTCCTCGTGGAGCACCAGAGGTCCTTCGAATGGAGCCTACTGAGTCTCGTAGAGTTGGCGATTGATATCCACTATCAGCGAAGAGACTTTCGCCATCCTGCGGAGATTGAGGATTCATCTGTGTAGCAAAGGTGGTGTTGGATGCCGCTGCCATCGTCACCGCCGTCGTCGTCGCTGGAAGTGTCTGACCAAGGGCGGAATATTGGCCCATTCTCGAGGCGTTTCCTTGTTCAACTTGTGCCCCCATGACATCAGAAGAGCGCCCATTTTCGTGCGCAGGTCTTTCACGAGTAGTCCTCGAAGCTTGACTTGGTCTCCCCGTTTTCAAATAAGGCCCCGTCGTGCACCTGACTCGGGCTTTGGTGCATCTTCGGCAAGGTTGTAAGACACCCACGACATCTCTTTCTCTCTCGCATCGCAGTTTGTACGCCCGACAACGATCGCAAGCCGAACGGCGTGAGAAGAAGCGCTCATCTGAGGGTCGTGCAGTGCTGGCTGGTGCCGGAGTACTTGGGCTGGAAGGCATGATATCGATATCGATATTGGTATTGATGGCGATGGCGATGGTGCTTGAAGCCTCGGCCACCTTTAGGTAGGTATTGACAATGAGATGTCAGGCTCTCAGCTCGAGATAAACTGTGAAGTTGTAGGGTGCGTACCAGGCTACCAGCCACCAAGCAACTAGCCAGTGAAAGACACTAAACTATACCATAGAACTATAGTATATAGATTGGACCAGACTGGTGTGGACATACTTTCCCGGTGCGAGTAAGGACAAGGCGTATGTAGGAAGACGAGAGTTGTTCTGGTGTTTACCTTACATCTACATACCTGGGTAGGTGGTGTCTAAGGGTCGCAAGCGCTTACCTAATCAAGCATGCAGCTATAACTTTAGAAGCGGTAACTCACCTTGGCTTGCCCTCCCCCCCTCTTTTCTCCCCCTCTAAATGCTTATATTTTGCTAATCTGCACATTAACAACACATTTATATTCAAACATTTTTATGTAAAATTTATAGATTATAAGCTAATTTCTATTTGCGAATTAAAATGGAAATAGATGATTAATTAATTTTAAACTTAGTTATGACGGTCCTTTGCATAGTAAGGAAGTATCATGGGAATGACAGCAACAACGTTGTAACCCCGCAGTCCCTGCCATCTTATCTCACCTATTCGTAGAGCTTACTCAGATTGCAAAATTGGTTAATTTGTACCTAGTCTTAGCATTCGCTAATTCTCTCTGTGCATCTTTTGACTGCAAGTACTATCTATACCTTTCACATGGTCATATCGATTGCTAATACCTGTCTATGGTAAGGCAGACATGTGTAAGGTAGGCATGCATGCCCTCGCAATATACGGAATAGCCATCTACGGAGTAGGATATTCTGACTGCAGCTGAGAATGGGCGTGTCATGCATGGTATTCTGCATAGGCATTATTGCAAACCCCGAAGCAGGTACATACTGGCACCATGGTCAATGCCTGGTGGCTGTCCGTCGGAATATGCGCATATACGAGATCTGCAGCAGGAAGAACTCCCTGCGACGCTACCTTAATCTAATCGGATGCACTATTGCCCCGCCACGACCATAGGCTTCCTCAAAACGTCGATGTTCTGCGACATGGCATTCGACACGTTCCTTAGAACCGATGCAGGTGGCTTCGGCTCGGCCCTTGTCCTCCAATGCTTTGCCTCGAGGCATCCATTCCTGCCGCTGGGCCAATCAGAAATTGACGGTGATGTGGATATCTTCACTCCTGATGGACGGTATTGCATGATCCAGGTTGAGGGCATGCGCGCTGTTCCCTTCTCTGGCTCTACAGCAGCAGATGATTTCCATCTTTTCTCCGATTTAGTCTGGAGCGTGGCAAATCCTGACGCAAACTCCGCTGCTTTCGATGAGAAGGCGACGACCAATGAGTACGAGCTTGCATACCTCATGGAGCGTGTTGCATATTTCTATACTCGAGCTCTACATAAAGCTATTGGTCCCCAACAACGTCAAACGTGGGAATGGCACCACGAGCATCTTTTTAGATGGGGCACTGAAATGATTCAACGCGTTAAGAACGGCGTAGACGAAAACATCAAAAAAGAATGGTACAATGACAGCCACGAAGATATTCTTGCTCAAATCGCCAGATATCCAGAAAGCATAGATCTTAAGGTTATGCACGCAATTGGTGAGAATATGCCAGCAGTTGTTAGAGGCGAGACCACTATCCTTGAACATCTGATGAAGGACAACCTCTTGAACGACTACTATGTCAATGCGCTGGGATTTCATCAATATACCAATTACCTAGCTCGTATGGTCGGCCAGATAGTTCACCGATATCCTCGCATGAATATCCTAGAAGTTGGCGCTGGAACTGGTGGAGCGACAAAATCTATCTTCAAGGAAATCGATTCGAGCTTTATGTCGTATACATTTACAGATATTTCTAGTGGATTCTTCGAAAAGGCACAGGAAGGTTTTGACGATTTCTCATCGAAAATGGTTTTCAAGGCGTTTAATGCAGAGCAGGATGTCGAAAATCAAGGGTTTGTTGAACATTCATATGATCTTATCATTGCGTCTTTGGTTATCCATGCCACCAAAAATCTCGAGGACACGTTAAGTAATGTGAGACATCTGCTCAAGCCGGGTGGATATCTAGTTCTGCTTGAAATCACAAACAATGATTTGATGAGATTGGGATTCATCTTCGGCTGCCTTCCAGGGTGGTGGCTGGGTGTTGATGATAATCGCACAACGTCTCCTTGTATTCCCACGCAGCAATGGGATACTGTTCTTCGCAAAGCTGGCTTCGCTGGTGTTGAAACTACAACTCCTGATTCCGATGTTCTACCGTATCCACTCTCCGTTATTTGTGCCCAAGCAATTGACGAGCGTATTGAGTTCCTTCGTGAACCACTCGTGGCAATTCCACAACAAATCATTCAAGAGCAATTGACCGTCATCGGTGGAAATACTCCAAGGACTGTTTCATTAGCAAAGAGTATCTGCACATTATTACCACAGCGTACAATCACATCTTGGCTTTCCCTCGAGGAGTTCGGTATCGAAGGGTTGAAGGTGGCTCCGACGGGCACGGTATTGAGCTTGGTTGATTTGGACGATCCAATTTTCAAGTCCATGACAGCTGCGAAACTCAAGGGCCTGAAGGCTCTCTTTGAGCAATTCAGAAATATTCTTTGGGTGACAAGCGGAGCTAGATCTGATGATCCATATTCAAATATGATCGTAGGATTTGGCAGATGCGTACTTTTAGAGATGCCTCATATTCACCTGCAATTTCTCGACCTTGACAAATCCAGTGCGCTTGACCCTCGTGTCGTGGCTGATACTCTCCTTCGCTTTGAGACTGTTCGCTTCTGGGAAGAAGATGGACATCTCGGAGAACTCCTCTGGTCAGTCGAGCCAGAGATTGCCATTCAGCAACACCAGCAGCTTATTCCTCGTCTGAAACTCAATAAAACTCGCAACAGTCGATACAACTCCTCACGTCGCCTGATCACCAAGAAATTGGAACCGAGAACCAAAGCTGTTAAGATATCTCGTTCAGGAGCAACCTACGAGCTTGAAGAAGATGTTTCTTCTAGGATGCCGAATACAGGTCGTCAATTTATCCAAGTTTTGTATTCCATCCTACAGCCTCTCAAGGTTGCGCCAGCCACCTACGTCTATCTTGTACTCGGGAGATCAATCGATGGCCGCCAAGTTCTCTCACTCTCTCGAGTGCAGTCGTCGATCGTTGAAGTCTCCGACAAATGGATAATCCCATGTCCTCAGGATATAGAGCAAGGAGTTCACTTCATGTCTATGGTTGCTATTCAGCTGATTGTCTTAGCGATGCTGAAGGACCTCGCTGCCTGCGATACCTTGGTTGTCCTAGAGCCACCGAGGAATCTGGCCAATGCTTTGTTTCGTCGAGCTTTGGAATACGGAATCAATGTGGTCTATCTGACAACAAACTCCGATGTTATCCAAGATCCATCATGGGTACGCCTCCACGCCAATTTTCCAAAGCGAGCAGTAAAGGCTGCGATACCTTCTGATGCTACCTATTTTGAAGATATGTCTGGAAATGAAATTCTAGCCGCACAAGTTATGGAATGTTTGCCGCCATTTTGCAAGATTGGACGAAGTCTTGCCTCTGGTAACGAGCAATGTCAGGCAGGATCGGATGATAAACTAGATCCAATACTTGCTCTGCTCAAGACTGTCTGGTTTCGGTCTCAAATCGAGAGCTCAGCTGCAGAAATGGATACCATCCCTACAATACCATTGGATACAATCCCACGTGGGCTTCCGTTAAATCATCAAAGTCTCTTCAGCATTGTTGATTGGAATATTGAGCCAAGTGTTGATGTCAAGCTACAACCAGTCGATGCACGGCCTCTGTTCTCTTCGGAAAAGACTTATTGGCTAGTTGGACTGACCGGAGGGCTTGGGCAGTCACTATGTCAGTGGATGATAGAACATGGAGCGAGGCATATTGTTCTCACCAGCCGCCATCCGAACGTTGATTCCAGATGGAAAGAGAGCATGGAGCGTTTAGGAGCTGTTGTACAAATCATCGCTAAGTATATCACTCTATGCCCATGCTTCCCTGTCTTGAGGCAAAACTAACGTGATTAGTGATGTGACGGATCGCGTTGCCCTTAAAACGCTCTATGATGATATCTGTGCCACCCTTCCGCCATTGGGAGGCATTGCTCAAGGCGCAATGGTACTCAGTGATGCCATGTTCTTGGAGACAGACATCGGGAGACTGAGCAAAGTGCTGAAGCCTAAAGTTGATGGCAGTCTCTACTTCAATGAGCTTCTTGGTGATAAGGCTCTGGACTTTTTTGTTTTTTTCTCTTCAGTTGCTGCCGTCACAGGTAATGCAGGCCAATCAATCTATGGGGCTGCTAACATGTTTATGGCTGGACTTGCGGCTCAAAGACGTAAACGCGGCCTCGCAGCATCGGTCATCAACATAGGAGCCATCATTGGCAATGGATACGTCACGAGAGAAGTCTCCCAGGCTCAACAAAACGCCCTTCGAAGTTACGGCAATACGTGGATGTCAGAGCAAGATTTCCATCAAATCTTTGCTGAGGGAGTGCTTGCTTCTGATCCAAGCCCGTCAGAAGCCGCAGATATAGTGACAGGCCTGCGGCTTGTGAACGCGGAAGAAGATGATAAACCAATTTGGCTGTTCAATCCCAAATTCCAAAACTTTGTTCTCCAGGGCGAGGGAGCAGAGTCGAAGAGTAATGTCTCTAAGGCTGGAGTCCCAGTTAAGGTACGATTGCTCGAGGCTATCACAAATGAAGAAGTTTATGAGATACTGAAAGGTATGTAATGATGTCAAAGTGGTGTTCCCTTCGCTAATGGAAATTAGAATCATTTATTGTCAAACTTCGAGCAATGCTTCAACTTACTGACGATGAGGAAAAGTTGAACGCCGTCATCGGCATGGGCGCAGATGAACTCGGCATTGATTCTCTGGTCGCCGTTGAAATAAGATCCTGGTTCATCAAAGAGCTCACAGTAGACTTATCCGTCTTGAAGATTCTTGGAGGTGCGAGTATTGGAGATCTGCTCTTGACTGCTCAAGAGAAACTCCCTGTAAATCTTATTCCAAACATTGGAGCGGATCGCGCGACGGTTCCTACGCGCGCGGAAACGAATCCGGCACCTAAAAAGGCAGAAGCCAAGCTTGTGCCCAAGGCCTCGTCCAAAAAGGTTGAACCTCCTACGAAGACAGAGCCACCAGCACTAAAATCCACGAGCATTCCGTCAGTGCCGAGCAGATTAAAATCACCAAGTGGGAATGTGAAGACAGTTTCGGCTCCAGTTATCCAGCAGCCTCCTGCTTATATCCGAGTATCTTCCTCAAAAACAAATCTCGATAGTGCTCGGATTAAAGAAGCCAAGCCATTAATATCATCTTTCCTCCCCTCGATAGAAGTCCTCTCGGATAACGTGCTCCACAACTCGCGAGAACGTACCAAGCAACCTATTCTCAGCAGTCGTACATCTTTCATATTAGACTCAGGAGAATCTATGCTGGAAAACAGGACGCCGCCATCTTCTGCATCGTCTGTCTCTTCCAATGAAAAGTCTAATAAAGACGTGGATATCCAGTCGCAATTGGTCAAGAAAAGTCCCATGTCCTTTGGTCAAAGTCGCGTCTGGTTCTTGAAGCATCTTCTAGAAGACCAAACGACATTCAATATCACATGCTCCATCCGCTTAAATGGGAATCTACGGGTTGATGACTTTGATCAAGCTATCAAGACAGTGGCAAAACGTCACGAAGCCTTGCGCACCTGTCTCTTCGTCGATGAGCAGGAACAGCCTATGCAAGGCGTTCTCCAAACCCCAACTCTACAATTGGAACGGAAGTTCGTAGCAGACGAAGCCCAGATTGCAACCGAGCGTTCCCTTGTTAAGAACCATGTATTCGATATCGAAAGGGGAGAGAATATGAGAATTCTTCTTCTGAATCGTATTGAGGACATGGTAAAGACCCATGGCAATCTGATTGCAGTGAGAGATGGCCTGCGTCAGCTCATTTTCTGATATCTCTTCGACGATGAAACCTTCTTTTGCAAGCGTCTCCTGGTCCCGCTCACTGAGAACAACCTCGAAGTCATTTCGCATCGTTGCACGTAACTTTTGCAGTTGCCCAGTATAGGGTGTCAACACAGAAATATCACTACTCTTATATACTCCTTGTCGCACGATATGCCCAACAAACGCATGTGTCATGTCGACTTCCCAGTTATTGCTATGCGACTTTTGATGCACGTCTGCTTTTCCCCCTTCTTCAGTGTTGTCGTGGTCCAGCCAGAAAACGTTCTTGCGCATATCAACAACATCCGGAAGATTCCTTGTAGTCTCGTGATCAATCAAGCGGGGATAAATCGTTTCTCTGATCAAGGTCGATATTTCGGGGCGCATGCGTCGCTGAATATTCAACTGAGCTAATGGGAAAGGAGGTCTTCCAGGCTCTCCAACTGAAAGTCGCTCCAATTGGCTACGGTCCAGCTGGTACATAATTCCTTGCTGGCTCTCGAGGGATAGGCGATAATTATTTATTTGAGGACGAAGTTGCTGGTGATCGCCAATTTGGATGACATGCTCAACACTTGGTAGCAACGTCGACAGTATATGCGCTTCCATCACTTCACCAGCCTCTTCACAAATTATCACCTTGCACTTCATATGTTGCAAAGTTGCAACCTTTCTAGCGAGGCCTGTTGTAGTAATTCCGATGACATCTGCCGTCTGGAGAACTCGTCGGTCAACGTCTTCGTGTACATTAGTTATTTGCTGGCGAAGAGCTTCAGCATCTTTCATTGACTCGAACAGCTCATCGGTTGTCTCTTCCACAATCTTTTCGGTCCAGTATTTCACAAGCCGATGTCTGTGATGCATTGATAGGGACTGAATATCTCGCCTGGCATTTGTAAGTATTTGACTCATAGGTTCTGGCTCCTCCAGTTGCTCCAACGTAGCCGCTCGTTGTTCTCCTATCCAGATGTCAAAAGGATCTCTGCCGACGAGTGTGAAGTTGTTTTCATCAACTCGAGAAAATTGAGCGTGTATCTGCGGGTATTTCCTGGCAAGGTATTTCTCGATATTGGCCCATTGTACTCGCTTTTGCTTTCCTGGGCCATGAAGACGCCTTAAATGCGATCGAATGATTTTCTCAACGCCTTCGAGAGCTTTGTAGGTCATCGCTAACAAATATCCCTCAGATTTGGTCTTTCCCTCGCCTTGAGACACTACACGCAGGTTTTTGCCTTCGAGGACTGTGGACTGGCTTTGGCCGCCAATTAGAATCACCTTTTCAATGCCAACGTTTACCAGATGCTCTAAAAACTGGTCTAGTGCATGGTTCGTGTAGCAGCTTGAGCCACGCTTAGTTACTGCTGCCTACTCATTCAGGATAGCCGGAGAACTTACACAACTACTATAGGTCCCAGGTTAACTTTCGTTCTACAGGCCTGAAGGACTGACATGAGCTTAACTCCAAGATAAGACTTCCCTATTCCAGGGGGACCTTGAACGAAAGCAAATTCGCGTGTGAGAGCCGCAATCATGGCTTGACATTGCCCTCGATCTAGCTCCGTACGTGCCACCATCTCATCGATGATTGCACTGTCATTGACTGACACTTTGGAGCTAATAGACAGGTCATCCCCGCCAACTTTCAGAATTGATTTCAGTGAGAAGGCAAACTTTGAGCCTCTTGAATAAAGTGGCGGTGAAATGTCAACAACACCGTTGGTCTTGGGACCTGTCTGATCAGGCAAAATCCATTGCCGGAATGGCAATCGACTTAGCCGCTGCATGCGCTGAAGATTCTCAAGGATCGGCATGAAAGTTGCGGGTATGACGCCTGGGAGTTCGATGAGAATTCCACGTGCATGCTGACAGCTCAGCCGAATCAGCGACTCCAAGTCACTCTGATTTCGAGTAGCAAGCTTGTTGCGTGAGCATTCAGTTCTCACAATATGCATGTCTCACATGCATCGAATACCAGAGCAGGATATTCACCTGCACAGTCCAATAGCCGACTGATGCCTGTTCAGGCAAGAGAGCATATAAATGGTAGATAGATTTCATAGTTTAGCTAGCTTCTATTCTACATGCTATTTCACAATTATCACTTTGACACTTTCGCCCGTGATCTATTCAACAGGTTATGAGCCCGGGTGCAACAGTCACCTATATTGTGAACAATACTCTCACAAAAAGTGAGAACTCTCTCAGAAGAAGAGAAGCCGGCAGCATCACCGGCACGAACTATCAAAAGCCTCATTTTGAGACAGAAGACATACATCTCACTGTTCTCACTTTGAGCATCGCTCTCACTTTGAGCATCTGCTCTCAATTCTGAGAAAGCTCCGGAATCGACACCGGAAAATCCACCGAAGATTCTCACATTTGAGATATCATATACAACACCGATTCTCACATCATCTCTAAGATATCGACAACATCAAAATGACTGAATCCTCGACAACAAACCTCAATTAGGCCGCATCCGACAAGCTTAAGGATAGCGGCAACTATACCACCTAGAGGAACCTAGTTAAACAAGCCCTCATAAACGCCGACGTATACGAATACGTTCTTGGGGAAGATACTAGCAAAGAACCAGACACCAAAGACGCAAACTATTCAGGGACTTCAACATACGGAAAATGGCTGAAGGGCAATGCAAAAGCATACACAATTTTACATCGGACTTGTGGCACTAAGGCCATGAGAACCAT
>Ga0209512_1001074_pt1 | contig 36702 bp, 37 predicted proteins | sample frozenSSSSmetaG_FD_184142 | JGI IMG/M metagenome (GOLD analysis project Ga0209512, IMG submission 184142) | Glacier valley bacterial and archeal communities from Borup Fiord, Nunavut, Canada, to study Microbial Dark Matter (Phase II) -... | ecosystem: Environmental > Aquatic > Freshwater > Ice >...
GCTACCTGAAACCCGGTGATGTGATTGAACTGGGTATTAAAGGGCTGGGGCAGCAACGGCAACTGGCCGTTGGTTACCAGTAAGTAGCTGGACGGTGTTTGCCTGCGTGCGATATACCGGGTTGTCGGTTTTGAAGATTCTTCAAAACCGACAACTTATTTTAATTATATCGGGTTGACTACTAGCAGGGTGTATAAACTTGCTCAGATTGGTAAAGTATCATTATTGCCTTACACAGATCTGAACATAAACTCCGGTCGCCGGATAGCCAAAACCAAAATAGTATAGTATGGAGACATTCAGTAAGCGAGAAAAAGAAAAAGCAAGACGTAAAAAGAAGCAGGATAAAGAAGAAAAACGCGAAGAGCGTAAAGCCAACGCAACCAGCGGCAACTTAGATGAGATGATGGCCTACGTTGACGAGTACGGCAACATCACAAATACCCCTCCCGATCCCCGCCGGAAACGCACCACCATTGAACTCGAAGACATTCAAATTGGTGTGGCAAAACAGGAAGATATTGTACAGGACGTTGAGCGGCAGGGTATTGTGACCTTCTTCAACTCCTCGAAAGGATACGGCTTTATTCGTGACCTGCAAAGTCAGGACAGCATTTTCGTACACATCAACAGCTTGATTGATGCCGTTGGCGAGAACGATAAAGTAACGTTTGAAGTGACCATGACGCCCAAAGGAGCTAATGCCATTCAGGTTAAAAAGCTGGTGGTATAAAATTGTACGATGGCCGGTAATCATCACGGTATAGTACAAATCAGGTTAATAATGTGTACCTTGTAACTTTTACAGGAACAAGGTCTTTTTCAGTATCAACTATCTTAATTATTCTGCGCAATGAGCAAGCCCGTTTATACATCCATTCCCCCAACTACTGACACTGTCTACTGGCAATTAAAGTACTCGGACGGGAAAACCAGTATTTACATTCCCCGCGATAAGGAATTGGACCGGCAGCTTAAAGTGAAGTTTCAGGCCGAAGTAGCCTCCCGCACTTCGCCCCGTCGTAGAAAAGACAACCGGTAACCGGTATCATTAACTGACTTTGAAAAGGTGTCTATGACGCTCGTTGTACGAGTTTCATAGACACCTTTTCCATTTTAAGACAAGAAAATAAATGTATAATACCAATTTATGTCTATATTTCAGAGTACTAAACTCTACATAGCTATGAAAATGATGCTTTTAGGGCTGTTGTTGTTGGCTGGTGTGTCCATTAGTCAGGCCCAACCGGACGAAAATGCAATCAAACAGGTGTTGCGTAATGAGACAGAAGGATTTTTTAAGCGTGATAAAGAGCAATGGTCAAACGCATGGGCGCATGTGCCATACATTAACTTTGCCGCCAACTTATACGGGGGCGATTTTATGCTCGTAAAAGGGTGGGTGAATTTAGAAAAACAGTTTGCCAATCAGTTCAAAAGCTCTAAGGTTACCGACAAAGTAACGGTGCAGAACGATAACTACACCATCCATAAAAACGGCGGGATGGCCTTCGTAACGTATGATCAGACGCTCGTGGACAGTCACGGCAAAACAACCTCGAAAGAAACAAGGGTACTTGAAAAACTGAACGGACAGTGGAAGATTATTAACGTCGTAGCCCTGACCAATCTGAAAAATTTCGGATTGACCCAGCAGAAAAAATAGTCTCTCCTACAACATTCTGATACGTTAGCCACCGTATTGTTTAACCAGACCTTCAAGCGTTTGCAACGGCTGAACGCCCGACTGCCGCCACAAAATCTTGCCCTGCTTAAACAAAATCATGGTTGGTATGCTCCGAACCTGATACTTGTTGGCGGTTGCCTGCGCCTTATCAACGTTGATTTTAACGACGCGGACCTTATCACCAACGCGGTCGGTAAGTTGTTTGAGAATGGGTGCCTGCTGTTTGCAGGGACCGCACCAGTCAGCGTAGAAATCGACCAGTACCGGCGTCTCGCCGTTGATCAGGTCATGGAAGGATGCTTTCATAACTGCTACGTAAAAAGGTATAGGGGTAAAAGGTATAGGTGGGCAGGTGTTGACCATACACCTTTTACCCCTTTCTTGCTTATTGTTCTTCGTTTACCGGTTCGTTCATGATGGTATGGCCCATCTTGTCGCGCTTGGTGCGGAGGTAGCGTTCGTTGTGCGGATTCGAGACGATTTCGATAGGCACGGTATCGACAATTTCGAGCCCATAGCCCATCAGTCCAGCCCGTTTCTTGGGGTTGTTGGAGATGAGTCGTAGTTTGCGAATGCCCAGATCGCGCAGAATTTGGGCCCCTACGCCGTAGTCGCGGGCGTCCATCGGTAAACCGAGGTCCAGATTGGCTTCTACCGTGTCGCGGCCTGTCTCCTGCAATTTGTAGGCTTTGAGTTTGTTGAGCAGTCCAATGCCGCGTCCTTCCTGAAACATGTAGACCACTACGCCTTTGCCTTCGGCTTCGACCATACGCAGTGATTCGTGCAACTGTGGGCCACAATCGCAGCGGCAGGAGCCGAAAATATCGCCCGTGACGCAGGACGAGTGTACGCGCACCAGCACCGGCTCGTCGGGCTCCCAGCTTCCTTTCACCAGAGCAAGGTGAATGTCGCCGGTGTTGCTTTGACGGTAGGCAATCAAATCGAAGTGGCCCCAATCGGTGGGCATATCCACGCCAATCTGCCGCTGGATCAGGCTTTCGGTCAGGAGCCGGTATTCAATCAAACCCTGAATACTGATGAGTTTCATGCCAAAGCGATCGGCCAGCACGCGGAGTTCGGGCAGGCGGGCCATCGTACCGTCTTCGTTTAGCACTTCAATCAAAACCCCCGCCGGAGCCAGACCCGCCATCCGGGCCAGATCAACAGCTGCTTCGGTATGACCGGACCGCCGGATAACGCCCCCTTCTACGGCCCGTAGCGGGAAAATGTGCCCCGGTCGTCCCAGATCATCGGGGGTGGTGGCTGGGTTTACCAGCGCCTGAATAGTTTTAGACCGATCAGACGCCGAAATGCCGGTGGTGCAGCCATGGCCGAGCAGATCGACCGAGACCGTAAATGGCGTGGTATGCATCGACGTATTGCTCATCACCATCATATCCAGTCCCAATTCGTTGCAGCGTTCCTGCGTGAGGGGGGCGCACATGAGGCCACGGGCTTCGCGGGCCATGAAATTGACCAGTTCGGGCGTAATCATCTCTGCCGCGCAAATCATGTCGCCTTCGTTTTCGCGGTCTTCGTCGTCCACAACCAGCACAATTTTGCCGGCTTTAATATCGGCAATGGCGTCTTCGATACGGTCGAGCCGGATGAGTAGTGGCTGACCTACTGGTTCGACAGGTAACTCCTCAGACTTGGTACTATTATTGCTCATTGATTTGGTTGATGCATGATAGGGCAATTATCTTTGGTATCTCGCTTTTAGCGGAACCAATAGAACACCGTTCACAATGAATCGGTTACTGCTGCTCTGAAAACTGATTTGGTGAAAGATACGTTTCGGCAAGCGCGAAAATGTCCACTGCTACGTTTTCTGAAAGACGATTAACCCAACGGCTATCAACGATAAAATTTACCCTCTGTGCGAATAATTCGATTGTGGCTGATTCAGGCAATAGCTGGAGTAGGGGTTTTGCACTGGCAGGTTCTCATTGTGATTTTGTGCCTGTTATCCAGTTTTAGTTTTGCTCAGGACCCCAACAATAATTATTGCGTCAACGCTTTGGGAGCCATTCCTGGCGGATTCGCCTTAGACAAGACCCGTATCTGTGTAGGATCAGCGGTGGCTATTACCGGCGGAACGCCCAACGGATTGACCAACATTGGGTACATTAAACAGTATTCCGGGAAAGGATTAGCGACTAATTATGAGTTAGGCCCGAGCTTTCAATATACTTCCCCTGGTTCGTATACCATTCTCCAGGTGGGTAGCATAAACGGAACCAGTACGATTGCCTGTCGCGAGGTTACCGTGCTTCCTATTGACCCGATTGACTTCACGATCCGCGCCTGCTCGGGTCGTCAGGTTACGCTCAACATAACGCTGAACGCCAATACCAACCAGTACGATAACTACGTCATCCGATGGGCCGACGGAGCCGTTGACTTAAAAACCCGTGCTCAGCTTGCCGCATCTCCACCCGTCCACACGTATAACTCGAATGGGCAGAGTTCGTACAATATCGTTGTATATGGTACGTACAACGCGCCGGCCTCCTGCGAAGGGCAGCAAAAGACAGTTAATACTGGCAATCTAACCAACGCAGCCACCGCACCGATCATTAACCGACTGACCACCACCGGCGAAAACACGATTACCATTGGCTACCAGGTTGGCAACGGTACAACGGCACAGCTATACCAGAAAGACGCCAATGGGATTTACGTAGCAACGGGGCAGACGGGCAATGGCAGTTTGCCATTCGTAGTAAATACTAATACTAAACAGGTGCAGTGCTTTCAGGTAGTGACGCAGGACGCCTGTAACAACGCGGGTGTTCGTTCTGGCGAGGTGTGCAGCATCGTGCTGGATGCCAAAGCCGTTAATAAGCAAAATGATCTGAGCTGGACGCCTTACCAGGGAGCCGTTACGCCCGCGCAGTCATTCCGGTTTTATAGAGTCTATCGCAATGGTTCGCTGTCTGGTGGCACGATTACCAGCCAGACAAACGCCACCTTTTCTGACAATAATAGAATCGAGTGTGGTACACCGTACTGCTATACCGTTGAAGCCACTGTTGGCCCGGCTATTATTACGTCGGGCGCAACCTGCGTGACGGGTATTAACAGCGAGGTGCCGGGCGATCTTCGAAACGTAACGGTATCGGTCGAGAGTGGGCAGCCTCGCCTGGTCATGTCCCTGCCCGTCAGCGGAACTACTGTCAGCTATACGCTCCAGATTGTCCGGTCCGATAATGGTGGGCTGTTTCAGACTGTAGGCTCGGTCACGAACCGAAATACGTTTGTCGATAATACGGCCAATGCGTCCGGTGGTCCATACTGTTATCAGGTTACGTACCAGAATAGCTGCAGCCTGACCTCGGCCCCGTCCCAACCAGTCTGTGCCGTGTATCTGTCCTCGAAAAGTACGAATAGCATTGACTGGACTACCGAATCGCCATTTTTGACGGGGGGTGTACAGAGCTACGTGGTGGAAGTCATTGACTCGCTGAACGGCACCCGGCGCGAAATACAGGTGGGCGGTAACACCCGTTACGAACCCGATCCCAACGATCCAAATCTACAATCGCAGAAGTACCGCATCATCGCCGTATCGAGCGGTGGGCAGCAGAGTTATTCCAACTTTTTCACGTTCCGGCGCGAAGCCCGTATTCTGGTACCCGATGCTTTTACACCCAACGGCGACGGTATGAACGATACCTTTGTGGTTAAGGGTATCTTTGTGGATCAGTTTCGTATCAATATCTATGACCGCTGGGGCACAGTAGTCTTTAGTTCAACCGATAAAACTAACAGTTGGGATGGTAACATTGATGGACAGCGGGCTTTGGCCGGTCAATATATGTACCGCATCGAAATTAATGATCTAACCAAACAGCAAACCGTTCGGACCGGCGCAGTGTTATTAATCAGATAAACGGCTACGAGTATGAATATCATGGACATGATGGGGAAGATGAAGGAAGTTCAGTCCCGTATGAAAGACGCGCAGGAAAACCTGCAGCAGATAGTTGAAACCGGCGAATCGGGGGCGGGCATGGTGCGCGTAACGGTTAACGGTCTGAAAAACGTCCTGAACATGGAAATCGACCCTGACCTCATCAAACCCGAAGACCGGGAAATGTTGCAGGACCTGATTGTGGCTGCTACCAACAGAGCGTTGCAGAACGTAGAAGCCAAATCGCGCGAACACCTCAAACAGGCCACCGAAGGGTTGTTGCCTAACATTCCCGGCCTGAACTTAGACGGCCTGATGCAGTAAATTAGCCACTACTCTTGAATACCCTTGCCCTCGTTATTCTTAATTATAACGGTCAGCCTTTTTTAGCGGAATTCCTGCCCGTCCTGCTCGCCCACGCTGCCGGACACCCGGTATACGTAGCCGACAGTGCCTCGGCCGACAACTCGGTGGTCTTTGTACGGACCCATTTTCCCACTGTACGGCTCGTTGAACTGCCCCGCAACGCTGGTTATGCCGGTGGCTACAATGCTGCCCTCGACCGTATCCGCGCTGCCGACGGCGATTTTACGTATTACGCCCTTGTCAATTCTGACATTGAGGTGACGCCCGGCTGGTTGGCCCCGATCCTGTCGGTTATGGACGCTAACCCGAACGTAGTAGCCTGTCAGCCCAAGATTCTGTCGTATCAGCAACGGGAGTTGTTTGAACACGCGGGTGCTGCGGGGGGCTTTGTCGACTGGCTGGGTTACGTTTTTTGCCGGGGTCGTGTGTTTGCCACGTTCGAAACCGATCATGGGCAGTATGACGATAATCGGCGGGTATTCTGGGCAACGGGCGCGTGTCTGTTTGTGCGGGCCGGCGTGTTCCACCAAACTGGCGGATTCGACGCGGTCTTTTTCGCACACATGGAAGAGATTGACTGGTGCTGGCGAGTGCAGCGACTGGGCCACGAGGTCTGGGCCTGCGGTCAGTCAACGGTATATCACGTGGGAGGGGGGACGTTACATAAATCCAATCCGCAAAAGACGTACCTCAATTACCGAAACAGCCTGTTTATGCTCTACAAAAACTGGCCCGCCGACGGCTGGCTGTGGGGTAAAATTTTGTTGCGGCTGGTGCTGGACGGTCTGTCTTCGCTATTGTTCCTGAAGGTGGGGCAGTGGCGCGACGTAATAGCCATTATCCGGGCACACTTTGCTTTTTATGGGCGGTTACCGCAGTTAAGCCGGCAACGTCAGATATTGCAACGTCAGCAGATTAGAACTCCGGCTTTGTTTCCACAGTCTGTGGTCTGGGATTATTTCGCGAGGGGGTTGCGAACGTATACGAGCATCGTCCAGGGTAAAGCAAAGGGGCTATAATTCCCAGACAGTTGGGTGGGCATGACGGCGAAGGTGAGTCTTCATTTCGAGCCAAAATGCCATAATGAGGTAAAGAATAACGGGCGAGCCAAGCGTCAGGAAGGACGTATAGATGAAATAAAGCCGGATGCTGCTGGCCGAGATATTCATCTTCTCGCCCAACCGGCTACAGACCCCGAAGGCCTGTTTCTCAACGAAATATCTGATCTTGTTCATGCCTGATTTGTAGGTGTAATCTATATACGTCAATGCTATTTATGGCAAGAATAACGGGTTATTTGTTGGTAATGTTTGCTGTTTATGAAGAAAACATACACAACCTAGTCAAAATTATTCAGAAAGTGGTTCAAAACGGATGGTGGTAATCTATTTTTATTTTACTTGCAACTGCTTTAGCACGGTTTTCCGGGTATTACAATGACCCGGTGCGTTCCATGAACTAACCCGTTAATTGTTCAACCGTTAAACAGTGTGTGTGTTATGCAAACAGGCGTAGTTAAGTTTTTCAATGAGAGCAAAGGGTATGGATTCATCGTGGAAGACGATACCAACCGCGATATATTTGTCCACGTCACCGGTCTGAATGGCCTTATGCTGCGCGAAAAAGACCGGGTTCAGTTTGAAGTAGTTGACGGCAAGAAGGGCCTTAACGCTGCCAAAGTGACTAAACTCGACTCAGACTACTAAATCGCTCCGCCCGGTTTCAAGCCATAGCAAACCCCGCCCGAAACCGAGCGGGGTTTTTTGGTAGGTTGGATCGCATCGGCGCACCGACCTACGTCCGACCAGCCCGGAACGGGCTAACACCGTATCTACTTGGCTTGAACTAAAGCGTTAGACCGTTCCGGGCCTGGTCGGACAAGAGTGTCCAAACTACTTGCCCGTCCAGTGGCGCACGGTTTCCATGTCGGGCATGGGAGCATCGATTTTAAGTTTTTTTCGCATCCCGCCGAGATCGTTGAAGAGTTTGTTGGGGCTGGCTTCGCGAAGTTGGGCTACGGTCAGAATGTTCATTTTCTGAAGGGCAGGTAGCCATTCGGCAGGAACGCCAGCGGCCAGAAAATCGGCGTCGGTCGATACGTCGGCTTTCTTTTCGGGGCGCATTTGCGGGAAAAACAAAACATCCTGAATACTTGGCTGGTTGGTCATAATCATGGCCAGCCGGTCAATACCCAGCCCAACGCCCGCCGTGGGCGGCATACCGTATTCCAGGGCTCGCAAAAAATCGTCGTCCAGGGCCATCGCTTCTTCGTCGCCCCGCTCGGCCAGACGTAATTGCTCCTCAAACCGCTCGCGCTGATCGATGGGGTCGTTCAGTTCGGAGTAGGCGTTGGCAATTTCTTTGCCGTTACAAATGGCTTCAAACCGCTCCACCAGACCCGGTTTACTGCGGTGCTTCTTGGTCAGGGGAGACATCTCGACCGGATAATCGGTGATGAACGTGGGCTGAATCAGGTTGGGTTCGCAGGCGTCGCCGAACAGTTCATCAATTAGCTTCGATTTGCCCATGCTGGCGTCGGTTTTGATGCCACGCGCTTCGGCTACGGTTCGCAATCCGGCTTCGTCCATCGCCGATACGTCGATACCGGTATATTCCTGAATGGCCTCGAACATGGTCAGGCGTTTCCAGGGGCGCTTAAAGTCGATGATATTCTCACCCACCGTAACCTTCGTGGTACCGGCCACGTCGATGGCTACTTTCTCGACCATCTCCTCGATGGTGTCCATCATCCAGAGGTAGTCTTTGTAGGCCACATAAAACTCGACCTGCGTAAACTCCGGATTGTGGGTCCGGTCCATGCCCTCGTTGCGGAAATCCTTCGCAAACTCAAACACCCCGTCGTAACCACCCACAATCAACCGCTTGAGGTATAGCTCATTGGCAATACGCAGAAACAGCTTCATGTCGAGTGAGTTGTGGTGCGTACTGAACGGACGTGCGGCTGCACCCCCGTGAATGGGCTGCAAAATGGGCGTCTCGACTTCCAGATAGCCGCGTCCGCTCAAAAACTGCCGAATAGAGTTTACCAGCTTACTGCGCTTCACGAATACGTCGCGCACCTGCGGATTCACGATCATGTCTACGTACCGCTGCCGGTAGCGTTGTTCCGGATCGGTGAAGGCGTCATAGACTTCTTTCTCGCCGGTCTGCTCATTCACGACCTCTTTCACCACCGGCAGGGGCCGCAGCGACTTGTTCAGGATGGTAAACTGTCTGACATAGACCGACAATTCGCCGGTTTGGGTGGTGAAGACGTAACCTTCCACGCTGATAATGTCGCCAATGTCCAGCAGCTTCTTAAACACCGTATTGTACAGCGTCTTATCGTCGCCGGGGGCAATGTCATCGCGCCGGAAATAGAGCTGCATCCGGCCCGTAGCATCCTGCATTTCGGCGAAGGAGGCACTGCCCATGATGCGGAAACCCATTAGCCGGCCCGCCAGTGTAACGTGGTCGTAGGGTGCCTGTTCCGAAAAGTTGAGCTGGGGTTCATAGCCGCCTTGCGTGTCCTTTCCAGTTTTATCGGCGAAGGCGTCGCGGAGTTGGGTAATGGTGTGGGTTACGGAGACTTCCTGGGCGGGGTAAGGGTCAATGCCCATCCGCATTAATTCGTCGCGCTTTTGTCGGCGATTTATTTCCTGTTCGCTTAGCATTATTCTGAACCGGGATTTACCCGATTTATCTGATTGGCAGGACTAAAGTAGCCACGTAGGTGTTCGACCCTGCATAAAAACAAACCGCAAAAATAACGAAAGGGATTGGCTTTTGCGGAAAATGCTCTGACCCAACCGCTCGTCCATGCCGACGACCGTTCCGCCGAATAGTAGCGGAGTGTGCTGGAAAGTAGCTACCATTGTGCTATCATTTTGCTATCAATCACGACGATGAACGAAAAACCAATTACCTCAATGACCGGCTATGGTATTCTGGCTATGGCTGTTTTCTGTACACTGCTTGCCGCCGGACTGGCGGTAGCCCGGCTGGGGATTATTATTCCCGGCTTCTTTTTTCTGGTAGCCACCATCCTGTTCATGGGTATTACGGTTATCAACCCCAACGAAGCTGTGGTCTGCACGTTCTTTGGCGATTATGTGGGCACCATGAAGCAGAACGGACTGCGGTGGGTTAACCCGCTGTACCGTAAGGCCAAGATCAGCCTGCGGGCGAGAAACCTGAACGGGCAAACCATTAAAGTCAACGACAAAATGGGTAACCCTATTGAGATTGCCGCCGTGGTCGTCTGGCGCGTATCCGACACCGCCCGGGCCTTATTCGATGTGGACAACTACGTTAACTTCGTACAAATCCAGTCGGAGGGAGCCGTGCGTTTTCTGACCAGTTCGCACTCGTACGACAGCATGGAAGACGAAAGCGAGACTGAGGGCGTGACCCTGCGCGACAATACGGGCCTGATCAACAAATTTCTGGAGCAGGAACTCGACGCCCGGCTAACGCAGGCGGGGGTTGAAGTGATGGAAGCCCGCATTAGTCACCTCGCCTACGCGCCCGAAATTGCCGGGGCTATGTTGCAGCGGCAGCAGGCCACCGCCGTAGTAGCGGCCCGCAAGCAGATTGTGGAAGGAGCCGTGGGCATGGTAGAAATGGCCCTGGCCCGGCTGGCCGAAAAAGATGTAGTGCAGCTGGACGAAGAACGTAAAGCCGCCATGGTCAGCAACCTGCTCGTGGTACTCTGTGGCGAAAAATCGGTCAGCCCCGTCATCAATGCCGGAACGCTTTACAACTAAAGTTATAGAGTCATAAAGTTGTATAGTTGGCTGACGCAGGGGGATTAATGCGTCAGCCAACTATACAACTTTATGACCCTACAACTCTACAACTCAAACGATGGGAGAGAAAAGAGCATTTGCGTTACGGATTCAGGCTGAGACACTGAAGGAACTGGAACGCTGGGCGCAGGAAGAGTTTCGGAGTGTGAACGGGCAGATTGAGTTTATCCTGAGCGATGCGCTGCGCAAAAGGAAGAAACCAAAAGCTACCGCGCCGGTTGGCGGAGAAGCGTCAGATAAAGTAGATGAGCCTGGCGTGTAGTTAACCGGATACGTCGCTGATTGCGGTTACGTGTTCGCCGATGAGCCGGATCCCTTCGAGCGTAAGCGACGGCACAATGTCGGTAAACACATCGCGCAGAGCAGGAATCCGGCCCGACAGGCCGCCCGTTGCTACGGCCATGCAATCGCCGTTGAGTTCGTCCCGAATCCGGCCTACCAGCGAGCGTACCAACCCCTCGTAACCGAGTATAACTCCGGCCTGAATGGCGTGGGTCGTACTGAGGCCCAGTGCCGAATCGGGTACCTCAATCGGTACTTCGGGCAGTTGGGCCGTGTTGGCAAACAGAGACCGGATAGCAGTTCTCAACCCCGGCGCAATGGCTATGCCCAGAATTTTTCCCTCGCCCGAAACGGTTGTGAACGTCAGAGCCGTGCCAAAATCGACCACGGTGCAGGTACGTCCGTAGCGCGTGTAAGCCGCCAGCGCATTGGCCACCAGATCGGCTCCAATTTCGTGCGGTCGGAGAACTTCAATTGGCAACAGCGGATAGACGCCCGGCCCCACCACAATTGGGGCAAAGCCGAACAGTTCGTTCAACATAGCCCGGACGGTAGGTGTCAAATCGGGTACGACGCTGCTCAGCACGGTAGTCTGCACCTGGCTCAGCGATACGTCGGCTTCGAGCAGCCATAACCGCAACTGACCCTCGTAGAACTCGATAGGCGTGTTGGGGTTCGCGGGCGTTCGCCAGATGTGTTGCCAGGCGTTCTGGTCGTACAGACCAAAAACGGCGTCGGTATTGCCAATGTCAACGACTATTTGCACGGAGTTGAGCAGGAACGATTAGGGCGGCTAAATACGTAGAAAAACCCCAGAATACCGCCTTCAACTCAGATAACCGCCTGTTTTCGTTGCGTGGACATAAACTCTTTGAGATAAAATGGCTCGAACGTAGCCACATCCTCAAACATACCTTCGGTTAGTAATGCGGTTGCCAGACTGCCCACTGTCTGGGCGGAGGGGACAACGGGCTGGTCCAGAAAAATGGCGTTGGGGTGTGCGCCCAGCACTGCCTGGCATTTGGCGGCTCCGTCGCCAAAGAACACGACCGGCCCCTGCGCCAGTAAACTGGCAAAGGAATATTCGTCGATAATTTCGGCGGCTGTGGGCCTGATCGGCCGCCCGTCGGCGTCGTAAAACGCACAATAGACCTCCATCCGCCGGGCGTCGATCATGGGGCAGAAGGTTAGTGAAGCGTTAAGGGTGGAGAGTGAAGAGCGGACCTGCTCGGTCAGGGCGCGGAGGGTGTTGACCGAGAGTAGTGGCTTGTCGAGGGCGAAGCACAGGCCCTTGGCGGTCGAAACGCCAATGCGTAAGCCGGTATAGGACCCCGGCCCCTTGGCAACGGCAATGGCGTCGAGGTCGCTCAGTTCGTGACCCGTATGCTTTACCAGATCGCCGATAAGCGTAGTCAGCATGGCTGCCGAGGTCCGTTCGGTGTGCAGTTCGTAACAGCCCAGCAGCGTACTGCCATCGTGCAGAGCCACCGAACAGGCCGACGTAGAGGTTTCTATGGAGAGGAGCAACTTTTAATTGTGCATGAGTGAATCGTTTCACCGATTCACTCATGCACTCATTTTTTGAGGATGGACGAATACCGGGTCATGTCTTTGAAGACGTCGAGAGCGGCTTTAAGCTCAGGGTCGGTGGCGAAGGATGCTTCTTTCATGCCCCGTTGCAGGTAATAATGTCCGGCAATTTCCTGTTCCAGCAGGTTTCTTAATTCCGGCTTAAACGTGGTCAGGTCGGCGTCTTTACTGTGCGATACTTTGGTCTTCAACGCTTTCAGCTGGTCCTGAATCAAATCGAAATACTTCTCTTTTCTGGCCGATGCTTCCAGCGTACCGAGATCTTTTTCTACCTGTGTGGTGTAGTCATATTCTTTGCCGGATACCCACTTTGCAAAATCCTGATACTCAGCGTCGGTCAGGCGAAACTCGCGGGCGGGTTTGATGGTCGGGTGTTCCTGCCGGTACTTCACGGCGTAGTCGAAGATCAGGCCCTTGTTGGCCAGACTTTGCGCAATAGGTGTGGGGTTATGGTCCTCCACGACCACGTCGGGCAATACGCCCCCCCCGTCATATACTACGCGACCGGCTTTAGTTTTGAAAGCCGTTTTGAGCGAATCTGGTACTTTACCCACGCTGCCGTCGGCGTTGCGGTGGCTGTAGTCGATGGCCTGAATGCAGCGTCCGCTTGGAATGTAATATTTGGCCGTCGTGATTTTGAGTTTGGTATTGAACGACAGTTCGCGGGTGGTTTGCACGAGGCCCTTGCCAAACGTCCGCTGCCCTACCAATACGCCCCGGTCGTAGTCCTGAATGACACCCGCCACGATTTCGGCGGCTGATGCACTCCGGTTGTTGGCCAGCACGATGAGCGGAATGTCTAAGTCCATTGATGGGCTGAGGGCCGTGTATGTCTTGTTCCACTCGGTCACTTTGCCTTTGGTGGTCACCACTTCCGAATCTTTCGGGATAAACATGTTCGAGATGTCGATGGCCATGTTGAGCAGTCCGCCGGGGTTCTCGCGCACGTCGAGAATCAGCTTTTTCATGCCCTTACCTTTCAATTCCTGCACCGCCGTTTTCACCTCCCGTGCAGCCGTAGCGGTAAAATCTTTGAGGTCAATGTAGCCCACCTCGTCAGAAATCATGCCGTAGTAGGGTACGTTAGTCATCTTCACCACGTCGCGCATGACGCTCACGTCGACCGGGTTTTTCTGGCCGTACCGCTGCACGGTCAGTTTTACGGCGGTATTGTTGGCGCCTTTCAGCAGTTTACCGGCGTCGGGGTCTTTGCGGCTTCTGAGGTCCACCCCGTCAATTTTCAGAATCTCATCGCCGATGCGCAGGTCTGACTTTTCGGCGGGCGTTCCCTCGTAAATCATCAGCACGATATGGCGATTCTGCCGCTGCCCAATGAGCGCGCCAATGCCGTTATACCGCCCGGTGGTCATGGTGCGGTAGTCTTCAATCTCGTCTTCGGCGAAGAAGTTGGTGTACGGGTCAAGGGCTTTCAGCATGGCGTCGATGCTGGTTTTGACCATCCGGTTGGGGTTGATCTCGTCCACGTAATACAGATTCAGCTCTTTGAACAGCGTAGCGTAGATGTCGAGATTCCGGGCAATCTCGAAAAAGCGGTCGTCGGTTTTGAACGAGTAGAAGGCCAGGCTGCCCGCTACCAGAATTGACGAGAAGAAGAGGGTAAACCGTTTGGATAGACGCATACGTTGTAGAGCTGTTAATGGCCCATTTTTTTCAGGGCTAATTTCATGCCTTTTTCTATCTCTTCAAACGAAATTATCTGTTTAGCGGTATAAAGAAACGCAATGTTGGAAGGAACGGATTCCTGACGGGCCAGCAACGATTTGTTGAGCCGGTATGCTTCGCGGACGCGACGGCGAATCAGGTTGCGGTCAACGGCGCGTTTGAACATCCGCTTGGGTACCGTAATGACAATGGCGGGTAGGGAAGCAACATGTGTATTGATCGCTTCAGCTACCTCTGCCGGTTGGGGGGCATGCGCTACTGCGTCCATGTACAGCACCCGAAACGGAAAAAGGTAGAACGTCTGAACCGACGCACTACCTTTTTTAAACAACTCGCCTAAGATTTTCTTACTGCAAAGCCGTTCTGATTTATTGAAAGTCAGCGGCATATCAGCGCGATTAGACTTTAAAGCGTTCGCCTTTCTTCTCGTCCGAGACGGTCAGTTTCCAGCGGCCTTTGGCCCGACGGCGGTTCAGCACCTGACGACCGTTGGCGGTTGACATACGCTCGCGGAAGCCGTGCTTGTTTTTTCGCTTGCGGTTAGAGGGTTGGTATGTTCTTTTCATGACTTATATGACCGTTAAACTCCTGAGTTTCAAAATGAGTCCGCAAAGGTAGAAAAACACGCTTAGTTTATCAAGTCACTTTTGAAAAACGAATTGGGGTTTTGAGTGGTTTAAAAAAGGTTGGGCCACAGAGATGCACCAATACGCACGGAGGTACACAGAGTTTTTTTAATATTCCTTTTCCTCTGTGTATCTCCGTGCGTATTGGTGCATCTCTGTGGCGAAAAAAACATATATGCACTACTCCATCGCTCCCGATACCCAGCCGCACTACATCGCTGTCGAAGCCCGACTGACCGATATTACCCTTGCCGACGTAGACCTGCAACTGCCCGCCTGGCGACCGGGCCGCTATGAACTGCAAAACTTTGCTAAAAATATTCAGCGGTTTACCGTTGTCGATGCGCAGGGTAATACGCTGCCGTTCCGGAAAATCAGTAAAGACTGCTGGCGGGTACAGACCAACGGCGCGACCGAACTGACGGCCCGCTACAATTACTACGGTCTGCTGCCCATTGAGGCCCGGCTCAACGCGGGCAGTAGTTTCGTGAACGATACGCTGCTGTACGTCAACCCCGTGAACCTGTGCCTGTATGCCGAGGGGCGTATTGGCGAACCCTGCACGCTGACCCTGGATATCCCCGATAACTGGACTGTTGCCACTGGCCTGACGCAAACCAACGCCGGTCACTGGACCGCCACCGACTTTTACGAATTAGTCGACTGTCCCATCATGACCGCGCCAGCGATGCAACACATTACCTACACCGTGCAGGACATTCTGTTCCACGTCTGGGTGCAGGGTGGACGACGGCCCGATGGTGAACTGGTGTTTGACCCGGCGCAGGTGGTGTCTGATTTCGAGCGGTTTACGGCGAGGCAGCTTGACCTGTTCGGTGAGTTTCCCGAACGCGACTATCACTTTATGACCATCGTGTTGCCCGTGTCCTACTATCACGGCGTCGAACATCGTAACTCGACTATGCTCGTGCTGGGCCCGAATACCGAGGAAGAGTCAGCAGGACTGTACGTTGATTTGCTGGGCGTGGCTTCGCACGAGCTATTTCATACCTGGAACATCATCCGCATCCGCCCTACCGAACTGCTGCCGTATAATTTCACACGCGAAACTTATTTCGAGACCTGTTTTGTGGCTGAGGGCGTCACGACCTATTATGGGGATTTGATGCTCCGTCAGTCGGGCGTGTTTGATGATGTGGCTTACCTGAAAGAGTTGCAGGTGATGCTGAAACGGCACTTTGAGCAAAATGGGCGGGCTGCGCAGTCGCTGGTCGAATCGTCGTATGATTTGTGGCTCGATGGGTACGAGAAAGGCGTACCGGACCGCAAAGTATCGGTGTATCAGAAAGGAGCCATTACCGCGCTGATTCTCGATTTACACATTCGGAAACTGAGTAATCACGCCCGTTCGCTCGATGACGTGATGCGCCGGATGTGGACAGACTACGGTCGTCCCTTCGTTGGCTATACGCTGACCGACTACCGCGCCGTTACAGAAGCCGTAGCGGGCGAGTCGCTGAACTGGTACTATGACTTGTGTATATTTGGCAATCAGCCGCTTAATAATCTGGTCAATGCGTATCTGAATTGGGTGGGGCTGCACCTGATTTACGAACCGGCATCGCTGGAATACGACGGCACCGAAAAACCTGCTGGCTGCCGGCTGCTGGAACTGGACGATGCCACCGGCGCCGAACAGCGGGCGCGGTGGCTGAACGGACACGAAGCGATACACTCAGGATTGATACCCGAAAAAACCATGGGAACGCCCACCGCAGCCAAATGACCGAAACCACTTTCGACCTGACCGCCCTGACCGCCGAGTTCAAACAGGCGATGCAGACACTTTACGGCGACCGCCTGTTAAAGGTAATTCTGTATGCCAATCTGGTAATTATGACTTTAGCTACGAAGTCAACCCAGCAGACGCTGTAATTGCTATGGAATACGCCAAAGAATTTCTGATCCATACCGAAGTTTATTTACGAAGTTTGGATTTGGTTAACTGACCTAATGATGAATCGCCTGTTACGCCCAATTGCTCTTCTTCTTTCTCTGCTGACAGCTCCCGTTCTGGCGCAGCCGATGCCCCAAAAGGCATGGATGCTGGGCCCTTTTGTGAAGCAGAACGCCATAAATCCTATTTTGACGGCGAAAGCCAACAGCACGTTTTTCTGCCCCGTTCGGCGCGAAACGGTATTCTGGGAACGGAAAGACGTCTTTAACCCGGCAACAGTTGTGCGTAAGGGCAAGGTTTATATGCTTTACCGCGCCGAGGATAACGTGGGCAAATACAATGGTACCTCACGGCTGGGGCTGGCCATTAGTACCGACGGGCTGCATTTTAAGCGACGACCCAAACCCGTCTTTTACCCCGCCAATGATTCGCTCAAAAAATACGAGTGGGAGGGAGGCTGCGAAGACCCGCGCGTGGTGGAAAGCCCCAACGGCGTGTACGTGATGACCTATACTGCCTACGACGGCGATAAAGCCCGGATGTGCGTAGCTACCTCCAAAGACCTCGTTACCTGGCAAAAGCACGGCATAGCTTTTGACCAGTACGCCAACGGGAAATACCGCACAACATGGAGTAAGTCGGGGGCTATTGTCAGCAAACGTATTGGCAGCCGAATGGTGGCGCAGCGTATCAACGGCACTTACTGGATGTACTGGGGCGACCAGCCCGACCTCCGCGTAGCCACCTCAACCGACCTGCTGCACTGGACTCCACTCGAAGACAGCACGAGTACGCCCATTCCCGTAGCCAAGTCCCGCCCCGGTACCCACGACGTCCGGCTGATTGAACCCGGCCCCTACGCTATGCTGACCGATGCCGGTATTCTGCTCATTTACAACGGCATGAACATTGCCCAAACCGGCGACTCCAGCCTGCCCGAAGGTGCGTATGCGGGTGGGCAGTTGCTGTTCGACGCTAATGACCCTGCCCGGCTCATTGACCGCTCCGATACATATTTTATCCGCCCCGACCAGCCTTACGAGATTGACGGGCAGGTAAATCAGGTGGTGTTTCTTGAAGGGCTGGTACCCTTCAAGAATCGCTGGTTCCTCTACTACGGCACTGCCGACTCCAAAATCGGCGTGGCCGTTGCGAAAGATGCGGGCAAATAGAAGGGTGGCAGTCGTTACTTCGTTAGCCAGCCGCCGGTAAAACCCGCCCGCTCCAGTCCGCGCCGGATGTGGGGATTCTTTTTCATCAGGTTCCAGACGAACTCCGAGCGCAGGTTTTCGGCCATGAGCAGAATGGGTCCCTGGTCGATGCCGAGGTAGTCTATATCAAACCAGCCCTGTGTGGTAGAGCCATTCGAGATGCGGGCCGGGTAGCGATACGTTGGGTTGACCGCGTCGCGGAAGCCGTAGTCACCGTATAGTTTCGCGCCGTATTTGGTTTTCATAGCTCGCAGGGCCGGGATGCAGATTTCCGGGGCAAAGGCCATCGACCCGCCTGCCGCGGTGGGCGCAATGGTACCATCGTCCACAATCTGGGTAGCAGCCGCGCCCCGCGCCCGGTACGAGAAAAAGGTCCGGCCATTGGTAGTGGTGTCGCTCGGCCCGTCGCAGGCGGTAAGGCCCCAGATGTTGGGGCCGTAATCCTGCCATTTGTCGGGGTTGGCCATGCAGTAAGCCCGGTTAGCGTACGTAGCCCGGCGCGAATTTTCGGCGTAGTCGATGCCTTGTTCGCGCATGTACGGGTCCTGAATTTCCCGGAAATCAATCCATACGTGCGAGTACTGATGCCCGAACAGGGGATCGAAATTAACGTGCGTCTGCCCGTAGAACGTAGCCCAGTCGTAGGTTTTTGTCCAGTTGGTCCATACCTCCGGCTCCACCGGGTGCGTGGGTGAGCCGAGCGCCAGCACGTATAGCAACAGGGCTTCGTTATAGCCTTTCCAGTCGGCCTTGATAAACCCGGTTTCGGGATGCCAGCCCATCGAAATAGACGGTGGGCGGACCTGGAAAAACGTCCAGTCGGCGCGGCCATAAATTTGCCCGGCGAGTTGACGGATTTCAGTTTCGGCGGGGTTGTTCTGGTCAAAATACGTCTGCGCGCTCAGGACCCCACCCAGCAACAGGGCGGTATCGATAGTCGACAGTTCAACCTGCCTGAAGCGTTCGCCGGTTTTCATATCCAGAAAATGGTAGAAAAATCCTTTGTACCCCGCTACGCCAGTTGGCTGGTCGGACTGGGGCGCGTTGGCGAAAAAGCGTAGGGTGTTCAGCGTCCTTTCGGCAGCTTGTTGCCGGGTTACGTAGCCCCGTTCTACGCCCACCAGGTACGACGTCAGCCCGAACCCAACGGCGGCAATGCTGGCAAAAGAAGGCCGGGGAGCTCGGTCAGGTACCAGACCGTTTTTGGGGTTGGTCGTTTCCCAGAAATACCGGAACGTATCGCGTTGCAGACTATCCAGAAAAGCGATTTCCGACGTAGCCAGCTTTGCAGCCGATGTCTCTACCGACTGCATGGCCGGTTTGGGCTGGCAGGCAAAAAGGGTCAGGGGCAGAACGAGAAGAAAGAGTTTCACACGTATTGAGTTGGGAGAGACTTGAAAAACGCTCGAATACGGAATAGATTTGTCCGTTACGGCATCATGAAAAGCGCGGTAGTCCACGAAAGTTCACGGTTTTTCATGCGCTCCTTCTCGTAGAAATCCACCAGCCGCAATTTGTGGTCGCGCAGGAATGCCAGCACTGCCAGCGGGTCAGACTGCCCGTGGTACAAAGGCGAAAAGTTCAGCTCCAGCAGCACCGCCGACACACGCCCGGCCCCAAGCAGCGACGCTCCCCCACGCAACACCGACAGCTCGTAGCCCTGCGTGTCGATTTTGAGCAGGTCGATGTGTGTAATGTCTCGCTCAGCGCAGAAATGGTCAAGCGTATCGACCGAAACGGTTTCTTCAGAAACGGTGGTCTGGTCGGCAAAAATACTTTCGCTTTGGTTGCGGTTCAGGGGCAGCAGCGAACTCAGTTCCGACGTGCCGTAATTGTGAAACGTCTGTTGGCCAACGGCTTCGCCGAGGGCAAGCTGATGCAGTGATACCGTTCCGCCTGTACCAAACGATTGCTTCGACAGCCCGGCAAACGTAGCTGACGATGGTTCAAACGCATGAATAGCCGGATTGGCGAAACAGTCCTGTAAAACCTTGATGGTTTGCCCTCTATTGGCTCCTACGTCGAAACAAAGCGGGTTTTGTTTCGGTACGACCAGTGCCAGGTCCCGCGCGAGATCATAACCCATGACCGCGTTTGGAAACTGCCGGGCCGCAAAGATGCCGGTTTTGGTAAGGAGAGATTTTATGCGGGTTTGCATAGGAGAAACCGACTACGAAAGCCCCTCCTTTCGGGGGTGGGGTGGGGTTTTACTTTGCCCGGATGGCCGTGACGGGGTCGAGACGCGAGGCTGTGAAGGCGGGGATGATGCCGGATAATACGCCGATGACGCTCGACACGCCCACGCCCAGCAGGATGTTGCCCGCCGTAAGCTGTAAATCCAGACTGCCCAGTTTCGCGAAAGAGAGCAGATACACCAGAAAGATACCGGCCAGACCACCCACCAGACTCAGCAATACGGCCTCGAACAGGAACTGGAACAGAATGAAGTAATTCTTGGCCCCCAATGATTTCTGAATGCCGATGATATTGGTCCGCTCTTTTACACTCACGAACATGATGTTGGCAATGCCAAAGCCGCCAATCAGAATGGAGAAGCCGCCAATGACCCAGCCCGCTACGCCCAGCACCACAAAAATGCCGCTGATAGCCTGTGCCAGGGCTTCCGGGCGATTCAGGGCAAAACTGTCTTCCTGCTGGGGTCGTGTCCCGCGCCGGGTACGGAGCAGTCCGCGGGTTTCGGCTTCCAGTTCGGCCAGACCCTTGTCATCATCGTAGCCCGCCACCACAATGTCGATGCTGGGGTTGACGGAGTGGAACATCTTGGCAAACGCACCGATGGGAATCAGGCACTTGATGTCGGGGTTGCCGCCTACGTTGATGAGGCTTTCGCCCTTGCGCTGCTGCGTACCAATCACGATGAAGTTCAGGCCGTTCAGCTTGAACGTTTTACCAATGGGGTCCTGCGCCGGAAACAGGTTTTCGGCTACGTCGGCTCCGATGATGACTACGTTGCGGGCGTTGTCGATTTCCTGCTGGGTAAAGTACCGACCGTCGAAAATGGGTACGTCCGATACTTTGTTGTAGTCCAGCGTGGTCCCCTGAATCAGGGCCAGCATGCTGTTGTTGCCCTGCTTAACGGTAACGCGGCCTTTGAAGTCCATGGCCACCACGGCTTTGGCGTTTTCGAGCCGGGACTGCAAAAATTTGTACTCGTTCATGCTCGGTTCGGGACGCTGGAAATACTTCCACCACTGGTACTCGCCCTCGCCAAACGACCACGGCCATTTCTGCACGTAAATAACGTTGCTGCCAATGAACGACAGGCTGTCTTTGATGTTCCGCTCCAGCGAATCGACCAGCGTAAACACGGCGATGATGGCAAAAATACCCACCGTTACGCCCAGCAGCGAAAGCGTGGTACGCAGGATATTGGACCGCAACGCCTGCCACGCAAACCGGAAACTCTCGAATGTCTGACGAAGAAACTGCACGTTGTATATGAATAAAGGAGCTTCTAAAAGTAACACCTGAATGCCGGGAGGCCAAATAGTTTGGGATGGGTACAACGCCCGGACGGATAAATGGTTAGATAGCCATTTTGGCTACGTCGCTCAGAAACGCAGTAATGGCCTGATTGACGGCTTCCGGCTGCTCGACGCTCGACGAATGACCCGCCCCTGGTACAACTATCAGCCGCGACCCGGCAATGGCTTCGTGTATACGCCGGGCCTTTGCCGGAACCGTCGCTACGTCCTCATCGCCAACCAGCACGACCGTTGGCAGCGTAATGCTGGCCAGTTCCTCATAAACGCCTTTGCGGTCAATAACACCCGCCACGGCGCGGACAATGCTGCGTTTGTTCTGCTTTAACTGGTTGGCCCAGTAGGTATAGTCCCTGGTGCGGGCGGGGTCGTTCAGGAATGTTTTGCCGAACATAATTTTCATGACCGGCTTCGCCACGGCCCCCGTTCCCAACCACCGGACTACCGTGTTGAGCGTCCGGTACTTTCCCTTATTTTCGACGGGTTCGGCGTCGGCGGAGGTTTTCAGCAGGATGAGCGAACGGAGCAGGTCTGGTCGGCGGGCGGCTAAGCGCATCCCGATAAAGCCACCCATCGACAATCCGGCGAAGTGCACCGGCCCGTCGCTCAACTGTTCAATCAGCCCGGCAGCATCTTCGTACAGCGTGTCCATGTCGTAACCACCGGGCGTAACCCGGCTTTTCCCCTGCCCCCGATGGTCATACGTAATGACGCGATACTGACGACTCAGAACCGCTACCTGTTCGCGAAACATATGGCCGCTCCAGAGCAGACCGTGGGAGAACACAATCGTTTCGGGGCCGTTTCCCGTCGATTCGTAATAGAGTTCGGCACTGTTGGCGGTTAGGTAAGGCATAAAATATAGCGGGGAAGTTGTAGTTTCGGGGGTTCGTTCTGATAAAGATTCAATTTTAACTGCTCATGCTGAAACGTTCCCTATCTGCTTCTTTACTGCTTGCTATCTTTATTGCTGCCTGCAAAACGCAGACTCCCGCTCTAAAAACAACCGCCAGCGTCCGGGAGGGGCAGGGCGTTTATCAGTTTGTGGAGGAAGATCCCCTCCGTAAACCGTTCTTCTCCGACCGAACCGGCGAATTAGGACGTAACGGCATGGTGGCCTCGGCGCACCCCGCAGCCTCTGCCGTGGGGGTAGCTATTCTGAAAGCGGGTGGTAATGCCGTCGATGCTGCCGTGGCGGTGCATTTCGCGCTGGCGGTAGTGTATCCGGTGGCCGGTAACCTTGGTGGGGGTGGCTTTATGGTCTACCGCGACAAGTCCGGGAAGGCGTATACGCTCGACTACCGCGAGAAAGCACCGGGCCGCGCCAGTGCCAACATGTACCTCGACTCGGCGGATAACGTTATTCCGGGACTGAGTATTAGCGGTCATCTGGCCAGCGGAGTACCCGGCGCGGTCGATGGGATGGTAGAAATCCATAAACGGTTTGGCAAGCTGTCCTGGGCGCAGGTAATCCAGCCCGCCATTGACCTGGCCAACAACGGCTACGCCCTTACCGAGCGCGACGCTACCGGTCTGAACCGGGTCAAAGCCAACCTGCTGAAGATTAATCCCGGCAAGACCTACTTTTTCAAAACGACCAGCCCCGCTGATACCACTACCTGGCACACAGGCGATACACTCGTGCAGACCGACCTCGCCAAAACGCTGCAACGCATTCAGCAGCAGGGACGGGCAGGCTTTTACGAAGGCGAAACGGCCCGGCTGCTGGCGCAGGAGATGCAGCGCGGGGGCGGGATGATTACCGAAGAAGACCTCCGTAACTACCATTCCGTTTGGCGCGACCCCATTCAGGCGAAATACAAAGAATACAATATCATTACGATGCCGCCAACCAGCAGTGGGGGCGTGGCTTTGGTGCAGCTCATGCGCCTGAACGAGCCGTATCCCCTCCGCAAGTGGGGCTGGAATAGCGATAGCACCGTGCAGGTCATGATTGAAGCCGAACGGCGCGTCTATGCCGACCGGGCCAAATTCCTCGGCGACCCCGATTTTGTGAAGATGCCCCTCGATCAGCTCATGAGCAAGGCCTATCTCCAGAACCGCTTTGCCGACTTCTCATTTGCCAGAGCAACCGACAGCAAGGTAGTATCGGGCGGTGCCATTCCGGGTTACGAAAGCATGGAAACGACGCACTTTTCCATTGTCGATAAAGACATGAACGCCGTGAGCAGCACCACTACCCTCAACGGCGGCTACGGTAGCCGCGTGGTAGTGGGCGGAGCCGGGTTTCTGATGAATAACGAAATGGACGATTTCAGCGTGAAGCCGGGCGTACCCAACATGTTCGGGCTGATTGGCAACAAAGCCAATGCCATTGCCCCTAACAAACGGATGCTGTCGAGCATGACACCAACCATTCTGGAAAAAGATGGGAAACTCTTTATGGTCGTTGGAACGCCGGGCGGCTCCACCATCATCACATCGGTGTATCAGACCATCCTGAACGTAATTGAACACGGCATGACCATGCAACAGTCTGTCAACGCGCTTAAATTCCACCATCAGTGGCTGCCCGACAATACCATTTTTGAGAACGGAGCTTTTACCGAACCAACCGTTCAATACCTGCAAAGCCGGGGCTACCAACTCGAAAAACTCACCAACACCCTGGGGCGCATGGACTGCGTACTCGTCCGGCCCGACGGCACCTTGGAAGGAGCCTCCGACCCCCGCGCCGACAATACTGCACGGGGTTATTAGTGAAGAACGAAGAACGGGCTGACGCAAACAAATCTTGCGTCAGCCCGTTCTTCACGCTACGCTCTTTACTTACTTCAGCGCATCTTTCAGCATTTTGGCTTTGTCCATGTGCTGTTGATCGTCGGTGACGATTTTCTGGGCAAACTCCTTCAGGGCGGGCTCGGTGGTGTTGTCAATCAGGTTTTTGGCCTTATTCATCGCTTTATCGTTTACGTCGGCCATGTTGTCGAGGTACTTCTTGTCGAAGTCCATACCGGCTTTTTCGTCGCGCAGTTTGTTGACCATTTCCTGAGCGTCGTTGCTCATGGTTGAGGGGAGCGTAACATTGTACTTGCTGGCTTCGGCTTTCAGCCTTGCTTCATCCTCGGTGTGGGTATCTACGGTCTGTTTCGCGAAATCTTTCACGGATTGATTGGTAGCGCGGTCGGCGGCAATTTTGCTCATCTCCAGTTCGCTCATACCCGTGTTGGCCAGATCGACCATGTACTCGGCCACATCCTTGGCGTCTCCTTCCGAATTGGCCATCTGCGTACCGGCACCGTTATTCTCGATTTTGTTGTCGTTGATGTCTTCGGCCGTGTCGGTAGCATCTTTTTTCTCCGAACAACCGGTGTTGAACAACAGGCCTGTAATTAGCAGGGCACTCATCAGATTCGTTTTCATAATCGTTGTTTTTGTTGAATTACCGATGTAAACCTATAGGATAAACTATTTGTTTATCAGGTCAACTCAGGATTTGCTTGAACTGCCGGGCGGCATCGCGGTGGTAGGCGTCGTTTTTCTTACGTTTCTTAGCCAGTTCGCGCACTTCTTTTACTATATCGTTGTCCGTCAGGTCGTTGGCCACGCGGGTGGCGGCTTCGTTGATTTCAGCAATCTGGTCCAGGTATTCGCGGTCGAAGGCGGTGCCGGTTTCCATACCCTGTAAGTCATCAACCTGGTCTTTGCCGTCGCTGCTCAGTTCGGTGGGTAGTATGATGTTGAGGGTTTTGGCCAGCTTGCGAAACTCCTGCTCGGCCTGCTGGTGGGCGTTGACAACCTGCTGGGCAAAATTCCTGGTCTGCGGATTCTGTGCTTTGGTCAGGGCTATTTTGCTGATAGCCAGTTCGGTCATGCCGCTGCTGGTGAGGTCAACGAGACCCTCGGCGGTATCTTTGGCGTTTTGTTTGGCCTTGCTGTCCTGAGCCACGGACTGTTTTTCGATGCGCTCATCATTGGCTTTGTTGGCCCGGTCAATACTGTCTTCGCCCGCGCAGGCGGTCAGTAAAAGCAGGGCCGGGAGGAGGATACGTATATGCATGGTAGTTGTGTGTTTCTCAAAAGAACCTGCCCGCCCGGCAGTTGGTTTTCAATAGAAATCGTTGCGGTCTTTTTGCACAGTTGAGCGCAGCGGGACCGCGTGTGTCAGGTGGTCAGGGTGTCATGAAAACCCAGGTAATGCCGGTGTAGTGGAACGTAGGGTCAGTGGGTGGTACCCAGCTCCCCGTTAACGCTGCTTTTTGATTTGGGCTCACCGAAAGCCGCGTCCAGGTGTGCTTTCCCTGCTCATAGTTGAAGGTGACCCCATCATCGTCATAGAGATTCCAGACACCCGCTGTTTTCCCGTAATGCCGAACGGTGAGGGGAAGTTTTTCGGTGGCGTCGGGGGAGTGAAGCCTGGGCGGAATCATGGGGATAAGGCCACCGTCTTTCACGAATACCGGAATGTTGGCCAGACCGGGCGTTATGTCGATGACTTCGCCCTCGCCCGCTAATTTGCCCGTGTAAAAGTCGTACCATTTGCCCGCGGGCAGGATTACTTTCCGGCTGGTTTCTCCGGCAAACAGGGGTGCTACCAACAGGAAGTCTCCCACCATAAACTGATCTTTACAATCTTTCCGGACGGCTAAAGCATATGGATTATCCGTAGAACTGAGCGTTCCGGCGGTTGTGCGCTCATTGAATGAAAAGCCATCGACCAGGTTCATGGCCCGAATGGGGGGCTTTCCCTCAAAATGATACTGGGCAAAGGTGGTGTACAGGTAAGGCAGCAACTGCATTCGTAAGTTCATGACGGCTTTTACCTCATCGGCCACGTCGGGAAAGGTCCAGGGTTTGGTACCATCGGCCCAGGCGTTGAGCATCGCCATGGGCGAAAAGCAGACCGTCTGCATCCGGCGCAGCCACTCTTCCGACGTTTTGGACGAGCGGGCTTCGGGCGTCCATAATACCCCGGCAAAACTGCTGCTACACAGGGCGGTAATGAAATCGCGGTGGTCGTAATAATCATTGTACAACACGTAAGGGAGAGCCGACGCCCCGGCATTGGACCCCCGCACCAGCCCGTATGTCCGCTGGTTGCGCTCCCGAAACCAGTCGGCGGTCAGTTTCTGAAACTGTAGCCCGTACAACTGCCGCATCTGTTCGGCACTGACGCCGGAGGGGAACGTAGCCACATCGGGCCACAGCCACTGGTCGTAGCCGTCTACTTCATCCACCTTGTAACCCGACACGCCAATGGACAGATGCTGTTTGGAAAACAACTCTTTGTACAGTTTGCGAGCCGGGGGCATGTTGAAGTCAGGCACGCGGCCTACCCACACCGTATGCGAAGCGGTATAAGGCAGAACGTTTTTGAAGATGGGGGAATGGGACGAAACGTAGGGGTTAATCCATAAATTGGCCCGGATGTTTTTGCTGGCCAGCTGCGCCATAAACCGGGCGGGTTGCGGAAAACGGGTACTATCCCATACGAAGCTGTTTGGGTAAGAGTACGATTGCCAGCCGGGTTCCAGTCCCACAAAACTCAGGGGGTAGCCTTTGGTTTCGAAGTCCGTTACTTCATTCAGGATTTGCTTATCCGTAAACAGCGTTGGCATCCGGTGCGTGAAACCCAGCCCCCATTTGGGCGGTAACGTACCCCCTCCGCAATACAGGTTGTACCGCTGCATGACTTCCATAGGTGTACGCCCGGCAAAGACATACACCTCCGTGCCGGCAGTGGGTACAACCACATCGACCGCGTCGGAATAAGGTTGCGCATTCCAGGTACGGTCGGCATTGCGGTTCATTTCGGGGGGTGTTTCCGGCCCTTCGGCCCGCACCGCTGTACCGGCATAAACGGTGATGTACCGGGCCGAATTGATGAGGACACCATAGCCCAGGCTGGATACGTAGAACGGAACGGGGGCGTGGGTGCGGCCATTATCTTTGCCGCCGTAATGGTCGACGTGCAGGGTTTTGATCGTACCCCGCTGCTGCACCGCTTTGAAGTTCAGACCCAGGCCAAACAGCTGCTCTCCTTGTTGCAGGGGAAACCGTAGAAACGTCTTGTTGTCGGCCTGGCTATGAACGCTCCCCGTCAGCAGCGCCGGAAAGGAAGCCGCCCCCAGTTTGGTAAGCCCGTCCAGTTTGGGCTCTACAGCCGCCACCGAAAGCGGGGTGGGACCATCGGCTTTCCCAACAACGGCTTTCCAGACGCCCGGTGCCACGGGTTGCCAGTTAAACGCCGTTTGCTGCGCCTGTGCGGAAAAAAAGAGAAGCAGAGACGCAGCAAGGGCGAAAAATTGACGGGAGCAGGCAAGCATACGGCAGGATAAACGGATTACCAAAATGGAACAGACAGCTACTCAATCAGCCCTTTAAACAACCGGCAATTTCCAGCCATTATGGTAGTGCGCATTCAGCAAAGCATTTGCCTGCACGTCATTCTTGAACCCCTTCGTGGCTGGGTCCCAAAATACTTTTCGGCCCAACTTGTACGCAATGTTGCCCATATGGGCGTTTATGGCGGCAATACTGCCCGTTTCAATACCACATTTCAGGATGCTGGGGTCGTTTGCTTTAATCGCCTTGACAAAATTCCTGGTGTGCTCGTTCAGATAATCGCCGTTGCGGGGTTGGTTGGGGATGTTTTCTACTTTGTAGACCTTGATGCCATTTTTCGTTTCGGTTTCCGGTACCAGCGACCAGCCATCCCGGTTTAGCACCAGCGTGGCATTGTTGCCAATGAAGGCAATTCCTTCTGTACGACCGTAGTTGCCGCCGTCAATACCCGTAGCATGCTCCCAGAGCATATTGAAGCCGTCGTACTCATACACGGCCTGTAGGGTGTCGGGGGTTTCGGAGGCATCATCCGGGTAGGCCAGTTTGCCACCCGAAGCCATTACGGATTTAGGAGCTTTGGCGTTCATGGCGTAGAGGGCAATGTCAATCTCGTGGACACCCCAGTCCGTCATCAGGCCACCGGCATAATCCCAGAACCAGCGAAAATTGAAGTGAAACCGGTTGGGGTTGAACGCACGTTTGGGCGCCGGTCCCAGCCACATGGCATAGTCAACCCCCGCCGGTGGTGCACTATCGGGCCGGACGGGAACGGGGTTCATCCAGCCCTGGTAGGCCCACACTTTCACCAGACGAATATTGCCCAGCTTACCCGACCGGATGTACTCAATGGCTTTTTCATAGTGCGAACCACTGCGCTGCCACTGGCCCACCTGCACAATTTTGTTGTATTTTTTGGCGGCTGCCAGCATCAGGTTACACTCTTCAATGCTGTTGGCCAGCGGCTTTTCAACGTAGACGTGTTTGCCCGCCGATACGGCATCAATCATGGCCATGCAGTGCCAGTGGTCCGGCGTTCCGATAATGACCGCATCAATGTCTTTGTTTTCCAGCAGTTTCCGGTAGTCTTTGTAGAGCTGGGGTTTATTCTGTTGCATGGTCTGCACATCGGCCGCTCGTTTGTCCAGTACGTTCTGGTCCACATCGGCCAGGGCTACGCACTCCACATCGCTCATCAGTAAATGGGAGCGCAGGTCCGACCAACCCATGCCATTGGCGCCAATCAGGCCAATCTGAAGTTTATCGTTGGCTGATGTTTTCTTCCGCTGGCTGGCAACGGCTTCCAGGGTGGGCAGGCTAACGAGTCCGGCTCCGGTGGCCGCTAAGGCCGAATTTTGCAAAAAATGTCGACGGGTAGTTTTCATAGAATTAACAGTTTATACGTAATTGGCCAGACCCGTACATGAAAGTAACTGAGGCCGCATACCTAATCACTTTCGTCTATTAAAACGTTAATCACTATGGTTCATAAGTGGTGGCTATCCGGCTTATTTGCTCCCCTTGTCATTCTCCTGTCTTTGCCAGTTAGGGACGTATTCCCCCCGGTTCTCTCATCAACTGGCGATAAGGTTAAAGCCAGCCTTGTCCCAATGTCCGAGATGAAAAAAGATAAACAGCGTAAAGAATTATATAACCTGCTGGGCAAGCTCCCCGACCGGCACCGGCCTATAAACGTTGTGGTGCTTTCTACGCAGGAAACCGACGAACTGATTACCGAAAAGCTCCTGATGGATATTAACGGCCTGGAAAAAGTACCCGCTTATTTTACCCGACCCAAACATCATACCGGCAAGCTACCGGTCGTTCTGTTCAATCACTCGCATTTTGGTCAGTATGCCGTAGGTAAAGAAGAGTTTGTACAGGGCCGAAAAGAAATGCAGAAACCTCCGTATGCCCTGGCACTGGCGCGGGCAGGATACGCCGGGTTGTGTCTGGATAGCTGGTGTTTTGGGGAGCGGCAGGCTCGTAAAGAAGTGGATACGTTTAAAGAGATGCTCTGGAACGGGCAGGTTTTGTGGGGCATGATGGTATATGACAACCTACGCGCACTGGACTACCTGGAAACCCGGCCCGACGTAGACAAACAGCGGATTGCCACCATGGGTATGTCGATGGGAAGCACGATGGCGTGGTGGCTGGCAGCTTTGGATAAGCGCATTAAGGTATGCGTCGATTTGTGCTGCCTGACGGATTATCAGGAGTTGATTAAGGCCAACGGGCTGGGCCTGCACGGGGTCTATTACTACGTGCCGGACTTGCTGACGCATTTTACCACCTCCGGCATAAACGCCCTGATTTCACCCCGGCCCCACTTTGGCCTGGCCGGTCGGCTTGACCCGCTGACACCCCTGCCCGGCCTGGAGAAAATTGATAAAAACCTGAAAGCCGTTTATCAGCAGGAGGGTGCCCCCGACGCCTGGCAGTTGAAAATATACGACGTTGGCCATCAGGAAACGGAAGCCATGCGCGCCGATATACTGGCTTTTTATGCCAAATGGTTATGAATTACTCCGCCGGATCGGCCCGGTAGGATGGTAGTAAAGAAGTCCCTCTCGTCCGCTTACGTTTATGATTCGAATTATATGGATTGCGCTGCTTGGGTTTTGTTCAGTAACCAATCAGGCCCAACCTACCCTTGAGATACGGGTTAATTTGGGAGGGTACCCAGCTAATATGCCCAAGAGTGCCCTGATTTTAAGCAATGCCGCCCTGGACCAGCCGGTTCTGCTCCTGAAAAGCGAAAACGGAACTATACTGAACGAGTACCGGGGAACCCCATCCGGCACAGTCTGGCAGCCGTTTTCGCACTATTATACCATCGACTTTTCTGACTTCGCCCAAAAAGGCCAGTACTATTTTGAACTGAAAGGAGGGGGCGCCAGCAGTAAGCCCTTCCGTGTTGGCGCTTACCCGAACTGGCAGGAAGACGTAGTGAGGTTTATAAGAACGCAGCGTTGTGGTTTCAATCCCTATACCAAAACGTTCTGCCACCAAAAAGACGGATTGAGCTTTTTTGGGTTGCGGCCCGATTCGACCCGGATCGATGCTACGGGTGGATGGCATGATGCGGGCGATCAGTTAAAGTATCTCATTACCGGCAGTAACACCACCGCCCGGCTGCTTATGGCGTACCAGATGAACCCCGGCGGATTCAAAGACGCCTACAACGCCCGGGGTCTGGAAGAGGCCAACGCAACGCCGGATATACTGGACGAGGCCCGGTGGGGTCTTGAGTGGCTGATGAAACTTCATCCGGCTCCCAATGAACTGTATCATCAGGTAGCGGACGACAGAGACCACCGTGGATTTAAACTGCCCCACGAAGAAAACGCCGATTATGGCTGGGGACCCGGTAGTTTCCGACCGGTCTATTTTGCGACGGGTAAACCGCAGGGACTGTCGAAATACAAAAGTCAGGCAACGGGTATTGCCAATCTGGCCGGGCGTTCTGCGGCAACGCTGGCCCTGGGCTATGAGGTGTTTAGCGCGTTCAAAGGCTATGAGGAGTTTGCCGAAAAATGCCTGCAACACGCTAAGGAATTGTACAACATGGGGCAGCTACAGGAAGGATACCAGCAGGGCAACAGCTTCGGCGCACCCTACCGGTACGAGGAAAATACCTGGGCCGATGATATGGAATGGGCCGCTGCCAACCTGTACAAGATCACCAGAGAGAAAAAATTCCTGAAGGATGCCCGTACCTACGCCAAAACAATTGGAAGCTGGTCCTGGATGGAACGCGACACGGCCAGCCATTACGAAATGTATCCGTTTGTCAACATGGGCCACTACGCGCTCTGGCAGGTAGGTACTGCCAAAGACAAAAAAGAAATGGCTGCCTATTACGAGCATAATTTAGCCCGGATTCAGGCGCGGGCGAACCAAAACCCGTATGGCGTGGGGCATCTGTTTATCTGGTGTTCAAATAACCTGGCAGCCGCCGTAGCTACGCAGGCCCTGTTGTTTGAAGAAATGACCGGCTCTCAAAAATACCGCCCCCTGGTGCAGAACCATGTCAACTGGCTGTTGGGTCTGAATCCGTGGGGATCGAGCATGATTACCGAAATCCCCGAAAACGCCGATACCCCGGTGGATGTCCACATGCCGTTCTGGCGAATCAATAAACAAGCCATCAAAGGAAGTTTGGTAGATGGGCCGCTTTGGTCCACCATCCATGACAAAATGATCGGCATTCAGCTATCCGAACCCGACGAATACGCCCCGTTACAGCCTAAACACATCAAATACCACGACGACTGGGCTGATTACAGTACCAACGAACCCACGCTGGATGGGTCAGCCGAACTGCTCCTTATCCTGACCAGTCTGAGCAAATGAACCGGTTCACGCTTGTGCTTTTAGTGGCCATGATTGGCCCGCCAGGTATGGCTCAGAATATTATTGATACATACGGCGCAATCATTCGGTCTGACACGTCGAAGAAAACGATCTATCTCTGCTTTACCGGACACGATTTTTACGAGGGTTTTGATCAGGTGCTTGCGGTGCTGAAGCGTCAGCATATTGCGGCTTCTTTTTTTCTTACCGGCGATTTTGTGCGGCAACACGCCCCGCTGGTAAAAACCATTGCCCGGCAAAACCACTTTGTGGGTGCTCATTCCAACAAACACCTTTTGTACTGCGACTGGTCAAAGCGGGATAGCCTACTTCATACACCGGACGAAATAAAAGCCGACATACAGCAAAATCTGGCGGAGTTGAGACGGCTGGGAATCTACCCAGCCTATTTTATGCCCCCTTACGAATGGTACAATCAGAACGTAGTAAAACTGGCTTTGGCGTTGAATCAGCTAACCATCAATTTCTCGCCCGGCACCCGCGCCAACGCTGATTACACAACCCCCGGCATGAGCAACTACGTATCGAGCAGCGCGATTTCAGCGAGTATTCGGGATTACGAAAAACGAAACGGATTGAACGGATTTCACCTGCTCATTCATCCCGGCACCAACCCGCTGCGCGTCGATAAATTTTACGATCATTTGGATGACCTCATCCGTGAGTTGAAAGAAAAAGGCTACCAGTTTTCGCGGTTTTAGTGAGTAAGGGTGCGTTTTATCGGTGGTTTGAATACGGCCCTTATTCCTTAAATTCAAGAATATCGCCCGGCTGACAGTCCAGTGCTTTACAAATCGCATCGAGGGTACTAAACCGAATGGCTTTTGCCTTGCCTGTTTTCAGGATCGACAGGTTGGACAACGTTAAATCAACCCTGGTGGAAAGCTCATTCAGCGACATTTTCCGTTTAGCCATCATCACGTCCAGGTTTACAATTATGGGCATGGCTTATATGGTCAGATCGCTCTCTGTTTGTAGTTCTGTCCCCTTTTTGAAGACGTTTGCGATGATGTAAATCACACCTGCAAAGAAAAGAATCTCGCCACCTCCCCAGTTGATAGGAACGGCAATGCCTCTTTTTACGAGCCATTCGCTGGTTCCTGATCCAATGATGGCTACAATGCCCGTGCCTAAGGCAACATGACTGATGGTAGCGATCAGAGCCGTTACGTCGGGGTTGAAGGGTTTTGAAAAATCAAACTTCATAAAGATCCTGACGACTAAATAAGCGATGAAGGCTTTTAGACCATTCAGCGAGATAATCAGGGATACAATATGTATGTAACAGCTTTTGCTGTATTCATACAGTTTAGAGAGGTTAACACTCATGTAGAGGTCTTTGGCACCGGCAGGGTTTATAAAAAGGCTGACGCAAAAAGAGATTAGGAGGGCGCCCGTCTTGATGCACAGACCAATGAATACGATCCAGAAGAGTACGTTCATTATTTTCAGAACAGTGATATTTGTTGATGTCATTTGCGTGTGTTTTTAGATTATGAAGCAAATGTCAATAGTTATTTATTGAAAAACAATAAAAATTTGATAAATATCAACAAATTTATTGTGGTCCTACTGATTCATTGTGGTATCGGGGGCGTGTCCGTTTTTATGGCCAGGCAGGTCGCGCTGGGCGATGGCGCGTTGCAGTACGTCCTGAATCAGTTCGACGGGTAGGTCCTGCGATGGGTCAATCAGCAGCCACTTAATCTGAGTACGCTTTCCCTGAACGAGCGCGGGATGATCTATCCTGAAGCCGTTGGTGACGCCGATGTACGGAAGTTTCTGCGTTTTGTCGATCGACAGATAGAGCAGCATTCTTCCTTTATAATAGAAGAAGGGCGTGTTCCATTTCCAGGTTGGGGCCAGGTGTTCGCTTTGAGCTAGAATCAGGTCACGCAGGGCGAGCAAACAGCTCTGGGTGGGTTCGGGCTGGGTTAGGTAATAGTTGTCGAGAACGTTCATTGGAATAGATATGAAGAATCGAAATAATGCCCAGTCGCCACGATTCGGGTATACAAAGGTACTTTACCTGTCATATGCACCTTGTTGCAGGCCGGTGGTCATGCCGTACACCGGCTATGGACCATTATAACGTTCATCAGGATCACGGCGTTGGTGGTCGAAACTTCGGGGTGCATATCGCTCACCTACGCTAGCCGGTTGCGCTTGATGCCGTTCCAGAGTATCATACGTGCGAGCAAGATAGACTTGTGTTCGTAAACGCGTTGGGAGAAAATAAAAAAAGGACTCACAACAGTGTTGTAAGTCCTCGATAATCAGTGGTGGGAGTTGACGGGTTCGAACCGCCGACCCTCTGCTTGTAAGGCAGATGCTCTGAACCAGCTGAGCTAAACTCCCCTGTATTTCCCAGTGGCTGTTGCCGTTTGGGAGTGCAAATATAGCAGGCCAAAATGGGTTTCTGCAAGCGATACGCCAACTTTTTTTCGTAGCGTAGCGGTACGGTGTCCTAACCCGCTGCCTGTAAGGCAGATGCTCTGAACCGGCAACTCATTCAAAATTCAGGTACAGCGTTACCGAGTGCGTGGTGAGTCGGCGGATGCCGATGCTCGTTGCGTTGGTACCAGGGTTGTAGAGGTTAATCAGCCCGTGCGAAAAGCGGAGTTCAGGTGCGAATTTGAAGTACTCGAAAAACTGCTCGAAGCCAATGCCATACTCTACCGCCAAATCCATAGTGCCGGTACTGAGTCGGTTCAGTCCCTGATTTTCTCTTCGGCGCACGTTGGTTTCGATGCTGAACGCGCCCCCCGCCAGCAGATACATACGGCTGTTGTTACGCCGTTCAGATTTGTATTTGAGCAGCACCGGAATATCGAGCCAGGTCGATTCGCGGGTTTCGGTTTTGGACGTACCGCCCGGATAATCGTACACCACCTCCCGGTTCATGAGCGACACCGAGGGGGCAATGCGTAAATCGAAATGATCCTGCAAAAAGGTGTTCATGATAAAGCCCACCCGGAAGTTGGGCCGGTTGGGCGAGTAAATCCGGTAGGATGAGTCGGCGGTCAGGAAGGCCGGGCTGTAGCCAACGCTGAAGCGGGAGACGGGAGCGGCAAAGAAAAAACCGTAGTGAACGGTTTTATCGTCGTAGCGTTCGAGGTGCTTACGGATGTATTTGTAGCCCTGGGCCCGTGCCGGGACAGTAGTTAGTCCCGCCAGCAGCAGAATCAGGATTTGTGACCGATATAGATTGAGGCAACGCCGAAGGTAAGCGGTATCCATTTAGTGTTGGTAAATCCGGCGGCTTCATAAATGCGCAGAAAGTCAGGACCGTCGGGAAACGCCTGCACCGATTCGGGCAGGTACGTATAGGCCGATGCGTCTTTGCTCACTACGCGCCCAATGAGCGGCAGGATAGTTCGGGAGTAAAAACCGTAGAGTTGCTTAAACGGAAACTGGCGCGGGTTCGAGAACTCCAGCACGACGCACACGCCACCGGGGCGGGTAACGCGGTGCATGTCGGTGAGTCCGCGTTGCAGATTCTCGAAGTTACGCACTCCAAAAGCAACGATGACGGCGTCGAAATCATTGTCTGGCAGGGGTAAACCTTCCGAATCACCCGACCGCATTTCGATGATGTTGCTCACCCCGCGCTTCTTCATTTTCTCGCGGCCTACGCTGAGCATTCCTTCCGAGATGTCCATGCCAACGATTTTCTCGGGCTTCAGCACGAGGGCTTCGAGGGCAAAGTCGCCGGTGCCGGTGGCAATGTCCAGCAGGCGTTTGGGCAGTTTGGGAGCCATTGCTTTCCGCAGTTCCTGGATAGCCCGTTTGCGCCACAGAATGTCGACACCCCCGCTCAGTACGTGGTTCAGCAAATCGTATTTGGGCGAAATGCTGTCGAACATCTCGGCTACCTGATCGCGCTTGGAGGTGTCTTTGTCTTTGTAGGGAAGTACGGCCATAGCTTAATGAGTGAATTGTGAATCGGTACGCCGACGCGGAGCGAATAAAAAAGGATGACGCTTCAGCATGTTTCCGCGGGTTATTTGCTCACCCGCTCAACCATACCCTATTCAATCGCTAATTTAACCCGAAAGTTTCGGCGGGGTGGGCGCATTGCAAGTTGGGCGGTTTTGATGTAGCTTACTCCCTGATTTTAGACGTACCGATACGACCTGCCCATGACGAATCCTATTCTACCCTTCCTGCCGCTTCTGTCTTTTCTGTTTTCTGCCCAACTCACACCGCCCGATGCGCACAAAATCCATCAGCGCGTCCTGACGCTCGATACCCACGCCGACGCACCCATTATGTTGCAGAAGGAGGGCTTCGATGTCAGTCAGCGGCACGATACCAAAAAAGATGGGTCGCAGATTGACTTTCCGCGCATGAAAGACGGGGGTATGGATGCTATGTTCTTTGCGGTCTATACGGCGCAGGGCCCGCGCACGCCGGAGGGCCACGCCCG
>Ga0209512_1001076_pt1 | contig 36685 bp, 27 predicted proteins | sample frozenSSSSmetaG_FD_184142 | JGI IMG/M metagenome (GOLD analysis project Ga0209512, IMG submission 184142) | Glacier valley bacterial and archeal communities from Borup Fiord, Nunavut, Canada, to study Microbial Dark Matter (Phase II) -... | ecosystem: Environmental > Aquatic > Freshwater > Ice >...
ATTATATCGTAGGCTCCTGGAGAGAAGGTTTTCTCGTAGGAATAATTCCACTTGCTCTTGCTCTCGCTGGTTTATTTGTGATCAGGGAATCCGATAAATGGATCGCCGACAGGAACAGCGCTGAAAGCCGTGACAGCAAGTTTAAAACAATGTTTTCACCAATGCACAGAAAAGACCTTATCAGCAGTTCCGCAATTTACGGATCCATGCTCATGAGTCTGTGGGCGATCTTTTCCTGGCTCCCGACCTGGGTGCAGAGCCTGATTACGAATACTGATGCACAAAAAGAAAGAGGGCTATCCATGATGCTGCTGGGCATGGGCGGACTGGCAGGGGGATTCTTTTCAGGCTGGTTCGTAAAAGCGATCGGGCTGCAAAAATCCATGACCATCGGATTTGCCACCTGCGCGGTCTTATCTTTCATATTATTCAAAACCAATGATGTATTCACGCCCGTTATTTACCTGGAAATAGGAGTACTATCCTTATTCTTCGGATTGAATATGGGCATATTATCTTCTTATATACCGCAATTATTTCCAACGTACATCAGGGCTACCGCAACCGGCTTCTCCCTTAATATCGGACGGGTAGTTACCGCTGTCGCAGTATTATTTGTTGGCGTACTGGTAACAGCTATGGGAGGTTATGGAAATGCTTTACTTGTCTTTTCAACGATATTTATCCTCGGATTATTCGTAGTATTATTTGTTAAACCTAAAGAGACATCTGTTAATCTTTAAATATTTTTTATGGCATACATAGATCTTAAAAATGACCAGCCCGGCATCAGGGGTCTGATGGCTTATTGTCATGAAACATCCAAGCCGCTTAACGAGCTTGCCCAGTATTTACTGGCAGATGACAACAACACCCTGACCAGGGGAGAAAGAGAACTTATCGGCACGTATGTTTCTTATCTGAATAATTGTTTCTTTTGCCAGAGTGTGCATGGTGCCATGGCAGGATATTATATGGAATGCGATATTAAGCAGATAGAAAACATAAAAAAAGATTTTAACTCAGCAGATCTTTCTCCTAAAATGAAATCGCTGCTGAATGTCGCCGGTTCTGTGCAAAAAGGTGGAAAGCATGTTACTCCTGAACAGATACAGGCAGCAAAAAACAATGCCGCGACGGATAAGGAAATACATGACACGGTATTGATCGCCGCCGCATTCTGCATGTTCAACCGGTACGTGGATGGACTTGGTACCTGGGCTCCTGAAGACACGGCATTTTATGTAAACAGGGCGCCCGGAAGGGCTAAGGAAGGATATATTAACGCTGTGAAAGCCGGCTAATATTGGCAATAACAATTGATGGTTCTTCCGGCATAAAATAAATTTATGCTGAAAGACACAAAATTTATACCTCCCACGGTAACCCTTCAATCCTTAATTTTACAGATTATATTTTGCTTATGCCCCAGGATAAAAACAGGCAGTTTCTTGATTTCGAAAAACCGATCAGGGAGCTTTTTGAAGACATAGAGAAATTAAGGCAGACCGCTGAGAAAAGCAAGGTCGACCTTTCTGACTCCATCACCAAGCTGGAGCAGCAGGTAATAGAAAAGCGCCGGGAGATCACCTCAAAACTGACCCCCTGGCAAAAAGTACAGCTCAGCCGTCACCCGGACCGCCCTTACACCAAAAAATACATTGAGAAGATCTTTACGGACTTCGTGGAGCTTTTTGGAGACCGGAACGTAAAAGATGACAAGGCGATGGTTGGCGGGTTCGGATCACTAGATGGGCAGACCGTAATGGTGATCGGCCAGCAGAAGGGCAGCAACACAAAGATGCGGCAGCTACGCAACTTTGGGATGGCCAATCCTGAAGGTTACCGCAAAGCCCTGCGGCTGATGAAGCTGGCTGAAAAATTTAACAAGCCCATTATCACGCTCATTGATACACCTGGCGCCTATCCCGGCCTGGAAGCCGAAGAGCGGGGCCAGGGAGAGGCCATTGCCAGAAATATATATGAAATGATGCGCCTCAAAGTGCCGGTGATCTGCGTCATTATAGGAGAAGGCGCTTCTGGCGGCGCACTGGGCATCGGCGTAGGCGACCGTGTATTCATGCTGGAAAATGCCTGGTACACTGTTATCTCCCCGGAAAACTGCAGTTCGATTCTTTGGAGGTCGTGGGAACAAAAAGAAAAAGCTGCAGAGCAATTAAAGCTTACTCCGGATAATATGTTTAAATTCGGGCTGATCGATAAAATAGTGCCCGAACCTCTTGGCGGCGCCCATTGGGATTACGACGAAGCGGCGGCATTGCTGAAGCCTTACCTGATCAGCACCATAAAAGAATTACAAGAGATCAGGCCGGAACACCGCATTGAACAAAGAATAGATAAGTTCAGCGTGATGGGATTTTGGGATGATCTAGACCCGGCACCACCGAAAGAAAAAAATACGGAACATATTAATCAACCAAATTCATAATTATTTCTCATGTCATTACGCGAAACTTTAAAGGGCACCGGAGTAGCGCTGGTTACCCCCTTTAATAGCCGGGGCGCAGTGGATTTCGATGCGCTGGAAAAAGTGATTGAATCCGTGGTCTCTAACGGTGTTGAATACATTGTAACACTTGGTACAACCGGCGAAACCCCTACCCTGTCGAAAGAAGAAAAAGTTGACATTATCCAGTTCACTTATGAGAAAGTAAAGTCCCGTACACCCATTATCGTTGGTATAGGCGGCAATAATACCAACGACCTGATCAGTCAGCTCCAAACGCTTCCGTTAGACGAAGCAACAGCAGTATTAAGCGCCAGCCCATATTATAACAAACCTTCGCAGGAAGGACTGTTTCAGCATTACAAGGCTTTTGCCGAAGCGTCCCCAAAGCCTGTGTTGTTATACAATGTTCCCGGCAGGACTGGCCGCAATATGAGCGCAGAAACCACTATCCGCCTGGCGAGCGAAGTGTTCAATATCGCAGGTACTAAAGAAGCCAGCGGCGACATGGCACAATGCATGCAGATACTGAGGGACAGGCCCAGAGATTTCCTGGTAGTGAGTGGCGATGACGCACTGGCGCTACCACAGATAGCCTGCGGCATGGATGGCGTGATAAGCGTGGCAGCGAATTGCTTTCCAGGTGAATTTTCAGACATGGTGAGACTTTGCCTGAAAGGTGATTTTGCAGGGGCAAAGAAAATAAACGATCTGCTGATAGAAGGATACGAGGTGTTGTTCAGCGAAAACAATCCTGCGGGCGTAAAGGCAATTTTAACTGAGCAGGGACTGATAGAAAACCATCTCCGCCTGCCATTGGTGGCATTAAGTAAAGAAGCAGAGAAAAAATTAAAAAAATACCTGTCCGGCTCAGGGGTAATGGATAGAAAATTGGCATAGGTTGTAACAGAGACAAAACAGTCAGTCCTCTTGCTTCCTATATCCAGTAAGTGGCCCCTTCCAGCGCAAGGTCGGTGGCAGGAAATATTTCCCTTGCCTCCTGTTCAAAAATATCGAGCTTATCATATTTGGAACTGAAGTGCCCGATCAGCAACCTTCTTACATTGGCTTTCTTCGCAATCAGCGCCGCCTGGTGCGTTGTTGCATGAAATCTTGCAGCGGCGCGCTCCGCCAGATCTTTCAGATAAGTGGTTTCGTGATAAATAATATCCACGCCTTCAATTTTGGGCACCAGTTCTTCCGTATACATGGTATCGGCACAATAAGCATAAGACTTTGGTTTTGGCGCAGGGTCCGTAACCAGTCTATTAAGAATGATCTTTCCGTCTGCACTTACAAAATCATCGCCTGCTTTTAACCTGTCAAAAAATACCGCAGGTACATTGTGGATCCTTGTTTTTTCAATATTTAATTTTCTGGTTGCTTTCACCTGTTCAAATTTAAATCCCCAGCAGGGTATGCGGTGTCGGGTGGTAAAACAGCTGACCCTGAATTTATCTGTTTTTACCAGCTCGCCTTCGCCATGAAGACCATAAAAATGCAACTTGAACGGCAGTACAGACCCGGCCGCCTTAAATTGAATTTCAAGTATTTCTTTTAAGGGTGCAGGAGCGAATAAATGCAGGTCGTTTTCTCTGTTGAGCAGGCCCATAGTATGAATAAATCCGGGCAGTCCGAAGTAATGATCACCATGGAGATGGGAAATAAAAATATAATTAATCCTCCCCCACCTGATCTTATATTTAGACAACTGGACCTGCGTGCCTTCACCGCAATCGACAAGGAACAACTGATCGTCCAGCGTAATTACCTGAGCAGTAGGATGCCTGTCAAATGCCGGCAGGGCAGAGTTGTTTCCAAGGATAGTTATACCCAGCATGCAATGAAATTAAACTAAAATGAGAACTTATTTATAGATCGCGATTTCCTTCACGCCATTACTGCTCCTGCAGGCCCGGTACATGCCCGCACTATTAAAAACCATTGCCGGTGTGCCATTATGGTCTACGGCGATCAGTCCGCCTTCTCCCCCAATTTCTACTAGCTTTTTATTAACGACCTCTTCACAGGCCTGTTGCAGGCTATAGCCCTTGTATTCCATCAGGCAGCTTACATCATGCGCCACAACGGCCCGAATAAACATTTCACCATGACCGGTGCAGGATATGCCACAGGTACGGTTGTTGGCGTATGTACCGGCGCCGATAATAGGGCTGTCGCCGATCCTGCCATATTTTTTATTCGTCATCCCACCGGTGCTCGTGGCCGCGGCGATGTTACCGTCCTGGTCGCAGGCCACGGCGCCCACTGTTCCGAACTTTTTATCTTTCATTAATTCCTCCAGCTGCTGGTTGGTATGATCGAGGGAATAATTATCGGAATCTCTTATTGCCTTCCACTGGTCGTAGCGAAACTGCGAGAAGAAATATTCGTCCGGCTCAATTTTTACGCCTTGTTTTATGGCAAAATCATTGGCGCCCTTTCCGCTTAAAAATACATGATTGCTGTTGAGCATTACTTCTGTCGCAAGCTCGATGGGATTACGCACATTGCGCACTCCGGTAATAGCTCCGGCAGCAAGTGTTTTGCCATCCATAATGGCCGCATCCATTTCCTGCACGCCCTTTTTAGTGAACACCGCACCGCGCGCGGCATTAAATAAAATATTATCCTCTAAAATTACGATCGCGGCTTTGACCGCGTTGACCGCCAGACCACCCTGGTCAAGTACACCATACCCGGCATCCAATGCCTCTTCCAGGCCCGCCTGGTATGCCTTCTCCAGGGCAGGGGTCATATCAGACTTTAAAATGGTGCCTGCCCCACCGTGTATCACTATCGTAAACCGCTGCATGCTTAATTACCCTTTAGTGCACGCCGAAATTAGCTATTTTAACTTCGACGGTTTTCCAATTATTCTTCTACAAACCTGAACAGATACTAACCGTTGGGAGGAAACGTTGATAATTATTGATTACAATAATATCCTGCATTCAGCTAATAATCTTTCTTTGTTGATCGCCACGGTGCCTACTTCCTCGCACACAAGCCCGCCTGCGATATTAGCCACTTCCGCCATAAGATCAACATTGCCGGTAGCGGCATATAATAATGATGCGACCGCTATTACGGTATCACCGGCTCCGGAAACATCGGCGATGTTCCTGATATGAGAGTGCACTATCCGCTGTCCCGTATCATCTTTGTAAAAAACACCCTTTTCAGAAAGGGTGATAAAAGAAATGCGGTGACCCAGTTTTTCATATAGCTCCTGATGGATCTTATTTAAGAGATCGGTGTTCACTTCATCCACTAATAAATTCAATCCTTCTTTTACTTCTTTCATATTGGGTTTGAATATATCAACGCCCTTGTAAGAAAGGAAATTTTTTCGCTTCGGATCGACACTGGTAATAACATTATTGTTTTTACAAAGTGTTATCACTTCATGAATTATTCTTTCCGTCAGCACGCCCTTGTTATAATCTTCCAGTATCAGCGCCTGTGGCTTTTCATTTATGATATACTGCCTGACTTTTTCAATCAGCTTGTCTTCATCCTCTCTGGAAAGGTCTGAAGTGATCTCCGAATCCAACCGCATCATCTGCTGGTTACGGCAGATAATCCTCGATTTGCTGGTCGTTATTCTCGAATTATTTTTTAATAAATAACCGGTGTAAATATTATTCTGCGCAAATAATTTTGTTAGTACCGACCCATCGTCATCATTGCCGATCACGGATAATACGGAGACTTTTGCTCCCAGGCAGGCAAGGTTCAGGGCAACATTACCCGCGCCACCTATCCGGTATTCCTTTCTGTCCAGTGCCACAATAGGTACAGGCGCTTCAGGAGAGATTCTTTCCACCTGGCCCCACCAGTAAGTGTCCAGCATCACATCGCCCAGCACACCGATTTTTATGCTTTCAAATCCAGCAAATAATTTGTCAAAATCAATTGTCGGCATACGCTTTATCGTTGTTTTTATTTCTTCCTGCCACCAGATAATATAAAGGAATTCCCACCAGAGCGATAATCAGACCCGGCCAGGTAAACTGTGGTTTATATAATATCAGCAGTGTACAAAAACTAATTCCCATGACGATATAGATAGCCGGCAGTAAAGGATATCCAAATGCTTTATACGGCCTTTCCGCTGCAGGATATTTTTTCCGCAGAATAAATATTCCCGCAATCGTCAGAACATAAAATATGACCACTATAAAGGAAACCATATCCAGCAAATCGCCATATCTCCCACTCAGGCACAAAGCGCAGGCCATGGCGCACTGGATCCATAATGCCCATTCGGGAACTACATTTTTATTCAGCCGGCCTGCCTGTTTGAAAAATAATTTATCATTTGCCATGGTATAATATACCCTGGCGCCAGCGAGTATCAGGCCATTATTACAACCAAAAGTAGATACCATGATCATTACAGCTATTATTACTGTACCACTGGTTCCAAATATAGCTTCCGAGGCACTCAGCGCTACCCGGTTGTCTTTTGCAAATGCCAGTTCGTTTAACGGTACCGTAGCCAGGTAAACCACATTTATAAGAATATAAATAACCGTCACGATCAACGTGCCGAAAAATAAACTCAGTCCTATATTTCTTTTCGGATTTTTTATCTCGCCGGCAATAAAAGTCACATTATTCCAGGCATCACTGCTGAATATAGTGCCTACCATCGCGCTGGCCATTGCCCCGAACGCAGCGCCAGTTACAAGCGGTTCAAAATTAATGCCTCCGGTGATGGTTTTTGTAAGTTTCTGCATCACCCATGGATTGTGCCAGTTAGCTTGCCAGACATCCCATTTAAAAGCGATGAAGCCGGCAATGATCAACCCGAATAATGATAACAGCTTTGTTGAAGTGAAAATAGTCTGAATGATCTTTCCCGCCTGAATGCCCTTGGTATTTACAAACGTCAGAAATATTATCAATGCGATGGCCACCAACTGGGCATAATGAATGCTCAGACCTGATACATTAAACGTGTTGGCATCCTCCCATGCCAGCGAGGGAAAAAAGTAACCCGCAAATTTTGCAAATCCTACTGCTACCGCAGCAATGGTGCCTGTTTGTATCACCGCGAAAAAGCTCCACCCATATAAAAAGCCTACTAGTGGATTATATGCTTCTTTCAGGTACACATATTGTCCGCCAGCTTTGGGATACATTCCGCTTAGTTCCCCATAACTTACCGCTGCCATCAGGGTCATCAGGCCGGTGATCAGCCAGGCGGCGATCAGCCACCCCGCACTTCCGATATCTTTAAGCATATCAGCGCTGACGATAAAAATACCGGATCCTATCATGGAGCCCGCCACGATCATTGTAGCATCTAAAAGACCCAGAGTGGGCTTAAATGAGGTAACTTGTTCCGCCATAGTAAGAGTATAACAGAACGAATATAATCGTTTTTATTTTTTATCTTTCTTATACCCGGAGTTGAGCCCCGCAATTATGTCGTTGGTAATATTGTAGGTAGAGTCTTTATAATACAGCATGAACCCGGGTTCGTAAGATAATATGAATGCATACCCATGCTGCTTATTATACTCCTTGAGATAATTTTCGATCTTGCCCCGTACGTCTGTCATCAGGTCGATCTGGGTCTTTTTTAGTTCCTGCTCCATCGCCATTTGCCGCTGCTGGTATTTCTGCTGCATCTGCGCATACTCGCGCTGTGCCGCTTCACTTTCCGTTTGGGTCATGGTAGCGCTCTTTGTCTGCAGTTCTTTTATTCTTTTCTGATATGAGTTCTGGAGAGCGGTAAGCTGCGAAGTGATATTACTTTCTTTTGCCTTTATCTGCCCGGAAACATCCTTGAAATATTCATAATTGCTCTGCAGGGAATCAATGTCGAAATAAGCGATCCTGAAATAGGTTTGTCCGTTGTTGCTTGTTTTTCCAACATGGTCGTGATCGTGCTTAACGGAAGAAAAATGAAAATAAAAAAGCACTCCCACTAATACTAAGGCCAGTATACTTAAATAAGTAGAAATATTTTTCATAATAAAAAAAAGTAGGAAGATTTCGCTTCCTACTTGTAAGATAATTATTAAAACGTTAAGAGATTACTATTCTTCCTCATCGAAACTCATCGCTTCACGGGTCGTTTGCAGCAGTTCATATTCTTCTTTGCTGCCCACGATCATGTTATCAAATTCCCTTAATCCCGTACCTGCAGGTATCGGATGACCGGTGATCACATTCTCTTTCAATCCAAGCATGTCATCAGTCTTACCCTGTATCGCCGCAGATGACAATACCTTGGTAGTTTCCTGGAACGATGCAGCAGATATCCAGCTCTGTGTACCCAGTGATGCTTTTGTAATACCCAGCAACACCGGATGAGAGGTTGCTGAATTGGCATCACGATAGTCAACAGTTTTCCTGTCGCCGCGACGCAGTATTGAATTTTCTTCACGGATCTCGCGCAAACTAACGATCTGGCCAGCTTTCAGCTTAGTGCTTTCGCCCGCTTCAGTAATTACTTTCTTATCGTATATGTAATCGTTCTCTTCATTAAAGTCGAGCCTGTCTTCCAGATCTTCCTCGAGGAACTTCGTATCTCCCGGATCAACAATTTCAACTTTTTTCATCATCTGCCTGACGATCACTTCAATGTGTTTATCATTGATCTTCACACCCTGCAAACGATATACTTCCTGAATTTCATTTACCACATATTCCTGTACCGCAAATGGTCCCTTAATAGAAAGGATGTCACCAGGAGCAACCTGTCCATCGCTTAACTGCGCGCCTGCCTTGATGAAGTCTCCGTCCTGAACCAGGATCTGGCGAGTCAGCGGAACAAGGTATTTTTTCACAACCCCATCTTTCGCTTCCACCACTATTTCCCGGTTACCACGTTTGATCGCACCAAAGGATACAACACCGTCAATTTCACAAACGATCGCGGGATTACCCGGATTTCTTGCTTCAAACAATTCAGTAACACGGGGCAAACCTCCGGTGATATCCCTTTGCATTCTTAATGTGCGTGGGATCTTCACCATTACCTGCCCGGCTTTCACACCTTCTCCCTCTTCCACTGCGATATGAGATCCCACAGGAAGATTATATGTTTTTACTTCCTTGCCCTCAACAATTAATGTAGGGATCTTGGTTTTATCTTTTGTTTCTATAACTACTTTTTCACGGTGCCCTGTCTGTTCATCCGCTTCTTCCCTGAAGGTAATGCCTTCGATAACATTCTCGAATTTGATCTGACCGGTGATTTCCGCGACAACAACATTATTGAATGGATCCCATGTACAGACGATGTCACCTTTCTTTACTTCCTGCCCGTCCTTCACTGAAAGCGTAGAACCATAAGGAACGTTATTAGTGATCAGCAGTCGGTCATTCTTGATATCAATGATCCTTACTTCACCGGTACGGCCAATTACGATCTGAACTTTTTCCTTATCATTATTTTCTGCCGTCACCGTACGCAATCCGTCAAACTGAATTGTTCCGTCGAATTTTGCAAACAGAGAAGATTCAACAGAAGCAGATCCTGCAACACCACCCACGTGGAAGGTACGAAGTGTCAGCTGGGTGCCTGGTTCACCAATACTTTGCGCGGCGATGATACCAACGGCATCACCTCTCTGCGCCCTGTTTCCTGTTGCCAGGTTCTTACCATAACATCTTACACACACCCCTCTTTTACTTTCGCAGGTCAGTACAGAACGTATTTCAACGATTTCAATACCTGCTTCATCTATCGACCTGGCAATATCATCGGTAATTTCAGAACCTGCCCCGATGATCTGCTGGTCAGAAGTAGGATTATAGATAGTATGCAATGATGTGCGTCCGACGATACGGTCAAGCAATGGCTCAACGATTTCCTCATTATCTTTCAGCGCGGAAGTCGCGATACCCCGAAGTGTTCCGCAATCTTCTTCCGTGATAACCACATCCTGCGCAACGTCTACGAGACGACGGGTAAGGTAACCCGCATCGGCAGTTTTCAATGCCGTATCCGCAAGACCCTTACGCGCTCCGTGCGTGGAGATGAAATAATCCAGTACGTTCAGCCCGCCCTTGAAATTAGAAAGGATCGGGTTCTCGATAATTTCACTTCCGCTCGATCCGCTCTTCCTCGGTTTGGCCATCAGCCCTCTGATTCCGCAAAGCTGCTTGATCTGTTGTTTAGATCCGCGGGCTCCGGAGTCAAGCATCATGAACACAGAGTTGAACCCCTGTTTGTCGGCAGCGAGTTCGCGTATGAGCGTTTCTGTTATACGCGTATCCACTCTCGACCATATATCCACGATCTGGTTGTAACGTTCATTGTTGGTGATCAGCCCCATGTTGTAGTTGTCCCACACTTCATCCACTTCACCCTTCGCATTATCAAGAACCTGTTCCTTGATAGATGGAATGATCAGGTCATTGATGTTGAAAGACAATCCACCCTGGAAAGCTGTTCTGAATCCAAGCTGTTTGATATCATCAAGGAACTTGGCTGTTTTCGGAACGTTGGTGATATTGATAATATCACCGATAATTTCCCTCAGGTTCTTTTTAGTAAGCAGGGAATTGATATATCCTACTTCTTTAGGAACCGACTGATTAAATATTACACGTCCTACGGTTGTTTCAATTAATTTATTGGTGATCACGCCATCGTTCTCTCTCACATTCGCCTTTACCTTAATCCAGGCATGCATGTCAACGCGTTTTTCATTGTACGCGATGATCACTTCTTCCGCGGAGTAAAAATGTTTGCCTTCCCCACGAACGATCTCATCTCCCATGGTTTTCTTACCCTTGGTGATATAGTACAGGCCCAAAACCATGTCCTGTGAAGGAAGGGTGATCGGTGTACCATTCTGGGGGTTAAGAATATTGTGAGAAGCAAGCATCAGTAACTGTGCTTCCAGTACTGCCGCGTTACTCAACGGCACGTGAACGGCCATCTGATCACCATCGAAATCGGCGTTGAACGCAGCGCAGACAAGTGGATGCAGTTGTATTGCCTTACCTTCTATCAGTTTAGGCTGAAATGCCTGTATGGACAATCGGTGAAGTGTCGGGGCACGATTGAGCATGATCGGGTGACCCTTCAATATATTTTCAAGGATATCCCAAACGATCGCTTCTTTCTTATCCACCAGTTTCCTTGCGCTCTTGACCGTTTTTACTATGCCTCTTTCAATAAGTTTCCTGATAATAAATGGCTTGAACAGTTCAGCAGCCATATCCTTTGGTAATCCGCATTCGTGCAGTTTCAGTTCAGGACCTACCACGATAACGGAACGGCCGGAATAGTCAACACGTTTACCCAGCAGATTCTGACGGAAACGGCCCTGTTTTCCTTTCAGCACATCTGATAAGGATTTCAGCGCGCGACCGCCTTCGGCTTTCACCGCATTCGACTTTCTTGAATTGTCGAACAAGGAATCCACGGCTTCCTGCAACATGCGTTTTTCATTACGCAGGATCACTTCGGGCGCCTTGATCTCCAATAATCTTTTCAGACGGTTGTTACGGATAATAACCCTGCGGTAAAGATCATTCAGATCGGAAGACGCAAAACGTCCGCCATCCAGAGGCACTAAAGGACGAAGCTCAGGAGGGATCACCGGAACATATTGCATTACCATCCATTCCGGACGGTTTGTAATTCTTGTATTCGCTTCCCGGAATGATTCCACGATGCTCAGGCGCTTTAAAGCGTCTGCCTTACGTTGCTGAGAAGTTTCTGTAGCGGCCGCATTGCGCAGGTCGAAAGATAACTGGTCGAGATCTATCCTGGCCAAAAGGTCATGAACGGATTCAGCGCCCATTTTAGCGATGAATTTCTGCGCATCCTCATCGGGTAGGTACTGGTTGTCTTTAGGAAGATTTTCCAGGATTTCCAGGTATTCTTCTTCTGTCAGCAAGTCTCCTCTCTTCAGGTTCTTGTCTTCACGGATACCCGGCTGGATCACCACGTATCTTTCATAATACACGATGCTTTCCATTTTCTTGGAACTCATCCCGAGCAGGTAACCGATCTTATTCGGAAGACTCTTAAAGTACCAGATGTGTACGATGGGCACCACCAGTTTGATGTGTCCCATGCGTTCGCGCCTTACCTTCTTTTCTGTTACTTCAACACCGCAGCGGTCGCAGACGATGCCTTTGTAACGGATACGTTTGTATTTTCCGCAGGCACATTCGTAATCCTTAACGGGACCGAATATGCGTTCGCAGAACAGGCCATCCCTTTCAGGCTTGTAGGTGCGGTAATTAATGGTTTCGGGCTTCAGCACCTCGCCATAGCTACGCTCCAGGATGGAGTCAGGTGAAGCAAGTCCGATAGTTATTTTAGAAAATGTGGCTCTTGGACGGTTTTCCTTTTTGATTGCCATATTTAGTTTTTTGATGTGTTTCACGCAAAGCCGCAAAGCTTAGTTTATAAGGCGCAAAGGTTTCGCGGCTTCGCGATTCCCTTGCGCCTTTGCGTGGAATGTTATTCGAATTTCAGATCCAGACCCAGTCCCCTCAGTTCATGCACCAGTACATTAAACGATTCGGGAATACCTGCCCTCGGGATATTATCCCCCTTGACGATCGCCTCATAGGTTTTCGCCCGGCCGATAATATCATCGGATTTCAGGGTCAGCAATTCCTGCAGAATATTAGATGCGCCATAAGCTTCCAGTGCCCATACTTCCATTTCACCGAAACGCTGGCCGCCGAACTGTGCTTTACCACCCAACGGCTGCTGGGTAATGAGACTGTACGGTCCGATCGAACGGGCGTGCATCTTGTCATCTACCATGTGGTGCAGTTTGATCATGTAGATCACACCAACTGTTGCTTTCTGGTGGAACTGCTCCCCTGTTTCTCCGTCACACAGGAAAGTGTGACCGAATGTAGGAAGATTGGCTTTTGATATATTCTCGGCAATTTCTTCCACTGTGGCACCATCAAATATCGGTGTCGCGAATTTCACTCCCAGTTTCAGACCGGCCCATCCCAGCACTGTTTCATATATCTGTCCAAGGTTCATACGGCTGGGTACGCCCAATGGGTTCAGTACAATATCAACCGGTGTTCCATCGGAAAGGAAAGGCATGTCTTCTGCGCGAACGATCTTAGCAACGATACCTTTGTTACCGTGGCGCCCCGCCATCTTATCACCGACCTTCAATTTCCTTTTCACAGCGATGTAGACCTTAGCAAGTTTTAAAACACCGGCAGGCAGTTCATCACCAATGGAGATATTGAATTTCTCTCTCTTGTATCTTCCAAGTTCCTCGTTGTACTTGATATTGAAATTGTGCAGCAGCGTGTTGATCTGGTTGTCGATCTTTTCATCAGCAGTCCATCCCAGGGGATTGACATTCTGATAATCGATAGTAGAAAGATTCTTTGCATTGAACTTCGCACCCCTGCCGATCTGCATTTCACCGAAGTTGTTGGTCACCCCCGTGGATGGTTTATCCTTTAGCAAGGTCTGCAGTTTGCTCAGCAACAGTTCCTTCAGTTCTTCCACATTCCTTTCGTGGATCTTTTCCAGTTTCTCCAGGGATGCCTTTTCACGGATCTTCGCATTTTTATCTTTCTTAGCTCTCTGGAAGAGTTTCTTACCGATCACCACACCTTCCACTCCGTTCGGAGCTTTCAGGGAAGCATCTTTCGCATCGCCGGCCTTATCACCGAAGATGGCGCGTAACAACTTTTCTTCCGGCGTAGGATCGCTTTCCCCTTTTGGGGTGATCTTACCGATCAGGATATCTCCTTCTTTAATGGCGGCACCCAGGCGGATGATACCATTTTCATCAAGGTCCTTTGTTGCTTCTTCCGAAACGTTGGGAATATCCGGTGTCAGTTCTTCCTCACCCAGCTTTGTGTCGCGAACTTCAAGTTCATATTCAGAAATGTGAACCGATGTGAACCAATCCTCGCTAACTACTTTCTCATTGATCACGATGGCATCCTCGAAGTTGTACCCCTTCCATGGCATGAATGCCACCTGGAGGTTCCTTCCGAGCGCCACTTCACCGCGCTGAACGGCATATCCTTCTGTAAGGAAGTCGCCCCTTTTCACGCGTTGTCCTTTCTTCACAGCGGGACTGTGGTTGATGCAGGTTTCCTGGTTGGTTTTGATAAACTTGGTCAGGTTGTAAATCTGCAGGTCATCCTCGAAGCTTACGAGTCTTTCAGCTTCTGTCCTGTCATATCTTACATGAATTTCTTTACCATCTACATATTCAACGATACCTTCTCCGTCTGAAAGGATCTGAACGCGGGCATCCCGGGCGGCTTTTCCTTCCAGTCCCGTACCGACTATAGGTTGTTCGGGGCGGAGCAGTGGCACAGCCTGGCGTTGCATATTCGATCCCATCAGCGCCCTGTTGGCATCATCATGCTCCAGGAAAGGGATCAGGGAGGCGCTCAGACCAACGATCTGGTTAGGAGCAACGTCCATGAATTCAACTTCTCCCTTATCAAGGATCGGGAAGTCACCCGTCTGGCGGGAGCTTACCTTGTCCTCTGCAAACTCACCTTTTTCATTTAGTGGCGCACTTGCCTGTGCGATCTTGGCAATATCTTCTTCTTCGGCGCTCAGGAAGGTCAGTTTCTTCAACTCTACCTTTCCGTCATTTACTTTATGATAGGGCGTTTCGATAAAGCCCATCTCATTGATCTTCGCGTGAACGCAAAGCGTGGAGATCAGACCGATATTCGGTCCTTCAGGCGTTTCGATAGTACACAGGCGGCCATAGTGGGAGTAGTGTACGTCACGAACCTCGAAACCTGCTCTTTCCCTGCTCAAACCACCGGGTCCGAGTGCGGAGATACGACGCTTGTGCGTGATCTCACTCAACGGGTTGGTCTGGTCGAGGAACTGTGATAATTGTGAGGTACCAAAGAATGAGTTGATTACCGAAGACAGTGTCCTCGCATTGATCAGGTCAACAGGTGTGAACACCTCATTGTCCCTCACGTTCATCCTTTCACGGATGGTCCTTGCCATACGGGCAAGACCCACACCGAACTGAGCATACAGCTGTTCGCCTACGGTACGTACTCGACGGTTGCTCAGGTGATCGATGTCATCTATTTCGGCCTTGCCATTGGTAAGGCGAACGAGATATTTAATGATCTCGATGATGTCTTCTTTTGTTAATGTTTTCTGTTCGATCGGGTAGTTAAGATTCAGCTTGCGGTTGATCTTATAACGTCCGACTTCACCGAGATCATACCGCTTGTCACTGAAAAACAGTTTATCGATGATCCCTCTTGCCGTTTCATTATCAGGAGCGTCAGCGCCGCGCAGCTGGCGGTAAATGTGCTGAACCGCTTCCAGTTCTGAGTTGGAAGTATCTTTATTTAAGGTATTGTAGATAATTGCATAGTCGCCGCCAACGTCTTCTTTCTGAATGAATACGCTTTTTACATCCATTTCAGAAACCATTTCGATGGCTTCTTCGTCCAGAACGGTATCGCGTTCCAGAACGATCTCGTTACGTTCGATAGATACTACTTCACCGGTGTCCTCATCCACAAAATCTTCCACCCATGTTCTGAGCACACGGGCAGCGAATCTTTTGCCGAGGTATTTGGTGAGTGATTTCTTATCGGCCTTTACTTCATCGGCCATGCCGAAGAGCTCCAGGATGTCTTTATCTGTTTCAAAACCGATAGAGCGGAGAAGCGTTGTTACCGGAAATTTCTTTTTACGGTCAATGTACGCGTACATGACATTGTTGATGTCTGTGGCGAATTCCATCCATGCCCCCTTGAAAGGGATAACACGGGCGGAATAGATCTTTGTACCGTTAGGATGAACGGATTGTCCGAAGAACACACCGGGTGAACGGTGGAGCTGGGAAACTACCACTCTTTCCGCGCCGTTGATCACGAAGGTACCACGGGGGGTCATGTAGGGAATATTGCCCAGGAAAACATCCTGAACGATAGTCTGAAAATCCACATGTTCCTCATCATTACAGCTCAGGCGAAGCTTGGCTTTCAGGGGAACAGCGTAAGTAAGGCCGCGCTCCATACATTCTTCGATAGTGTATCGGGGCGGATCGATGAAGTAATCAAGAAACTCCAGCATGAATATGTTCCTGGTGTCCGTGATAGGAAAATTTTCCTTGAACACTTTGAACAATCCTTCGATGTTTCGTTTATCAGGAGTTGTTTCTAACTGAAAAAATTCTTTAAATGACTGGATCTGAACTTCGAGTAAGTCGGGGGCTTCAGCTAAATTCTTGGTTTTCCCGAAATTGACCCTGCTTTGCAATTTTGTTGAAGACATATTTTTAAACCAGGTTTAATTGTTCGAACTTCAAAAAAAGTATATAGACAAAAATATTACAGGAGGATTAGTAACTAATTCTCTGTAATACAATTAGTAAGCTATGTTATTAGGATCGTTGATAACTTACGGCTACAATTTTTTTGTGAAATGACGGCAAAGGTAAGGAATATCTGTATTTGTACAAAGTTTTTATGCGATATAGAAAATGAGGGTTTCAGCACAAAGGCTGAGGGTTTCACGCAAAGGCGCGAAGGAGCAAATGGCGCTCATGGCTTAAGCCTCAAGCGCAAAGGCGCATAAGAATTATTCTTATGCGCCTTTTGTATAAACCTTTGCGTCTTGCGTAGAATTGTCTTACTAAATCAACTTCAGCGCCTGGGTCTTTGCGTGGAAATTGGCTTACTGAATTTCAACTTCAGCGCCTGCTTCTTTCAGCTTGGCCACAAGTGTATCTGCGTCTGCCTTGCTAACACCTTCTTTAATTGGCTTTGGAGCACCGTCAACCAGGTCCTTGGCTTCTTTCAGTCCGAGTCCGGTAAGATCTTTAACAATCTTTACAACGTTCAGCTTATTAGGGCCACTGCTTTTCAGGATTACGTTGAAAGACGTTTTTTCTTCAGCAGCAGGAGCCCCGCCACCTGCAGCAGGACCTGCTACAGCAGCTGCAGCAGCAGCTGGTTCGATTCCGTACTCATCCTTAAGGATGGTCGCTAATTCGTTTACTTGTTTTACTGTCAGGTTTACCAACTGTTCAGCAAATGCTTTTAAGTCTGCCATGTTTTGTCAATTTTTGCCGCCTTCACAGCTTATGCTCCGGCGGACGTTTTAAAAAAATTATTATCCCTTTGACTCGTCCGGGCAGAATGGATTTAAAGGGTTTCCCCATTAATATTATTAGTTCTTGCTTGCTCTTTCTTCGAGAGCCTTGATCAGTCCGGCGAGTTTGCCACCGGCGTTCAGGCCGCTGATGACATTCTTGGCTGGAGACTGGAGCAACCCGATGATTTCACCAATGAGATCGTTCTTGCTTTTAAGGGCAACGAGCGATTTAAGCTGGTTATCGCCACTGTACAGATCCCCATCAATAAACGCCGCTTTCAAAACCGGCCTTTCACCATTCATCTTTTTGCGGAAATCGGTGATGATCATGGCTGGTTCCTTTGCGTTTTCTGAAAACATCAAAGCGGTTACCCCACTCAGTGATTCGTATACATTGGAAAAACGGTCGTTATTTATAGATTCCAGCGCTTTACGGATCAGCGTATTTTTCGCCACTTTCATTTCCACCTTCCTGCTGAAGCAAATGCCACGCAGCTTGGTGATCTGCTCAACGGAAAGCGATTCTGTATTTGTTATATAGAAATTGTTGTACTGCTGAAATTTTTCCTTCAATACATCAATCACTTCATTTTTTTCTTGCTTGGTCATACTAATAGTTTGATCAGTTCATTAATGATTTGGTGTCCACTGCGATGCCGGGGCTCATGCTGCTGGCCATAAATATGCTTTTCAGATAGATACCCTTGGCTGATGATGGTTTTGCCCTGACGATGGCGCTGATCAGCTCGTTGCTGTTTTCAGTAATCTTGTCAGTGCTGAAACTCACACGGCCGATAGAAGCGTGGATGATCCCTGCCTTATCTACCTTGAATGCTATTTTACCACCTTTTACTTCATTAACGGCCGATGCCACATCATTAGTAACCGTTCCTGTTTTAGGGTTGGGCATCAAGTTGCGCGGACCAAGTATCTTACCCAGTTTACCGATCTTCGGCATAACGGATGGAGTAGCTATTATCACGTCAACATCAACCCATCCGCCTTCTATTTTCGTTACAAATTCATCAAGACCTACATAGTCGGCACCTGCTGCTCTTGCATCGGCTTCTTTATCTGGCGTGCAGAGCACTAATACTTTCTTTGTTTTACCTGTTCCGTGAGGAAGATTCACGGTACCCCTGATCGCCTGATCGGCTTTCTTAGGGTCTACACCGAGGCGGATGTGCAGGTCCACTGATGCATCAAATTTCGTTGTATTCACATCCTTTACAAGCGTTGAGGCTTCTTTCAGTGAATACATTTTATTTTTATCAACTTTGGAGTCAACTGCTTTTCTTTTTTTTGCAAGTCCCATTGTCATTCAGTTTTTTCTTTATCAATTAATTTTTATCCCAGGGAGCATTGCCATCTACGGTGATGCCCATGCTTCGTGCGGTACCCGCGACCATTTTCATGGCGCTTTCTACTGTGAAGCAGTTCAGATCGTTCATTTTATCTTTGGCGATCAGTTCAACCTGAGACCAGTTTACCTTTCCAACCTTATCGCGGTTAGGTTCCTTGGAACCACTCTGCAACTTGGCTGCTTCCAGTAACTGTACTGCTGCGGGAGCAGTTTTAATAATAAAATCGAATGACTTGTCGTTGTAAACAGTAATTAAAACCGGAAGTACCTTACCTGGTTTGTCCTGCGTGCGGGCGTTGAACTGTTTACAAAATTCCATGATGTTCACGCCTTTTGAACCAAGGGCAGGACCTACTGGTGGTGCGGGATTCGCCTGGCCACCTTTTACCTGCAGCTTAACAAAGGCGCTGATTTCTTTTGCCATATTTTTTAATTTTTGGTGTTAACGTCACGTGTTCTTTTCCGTGACTCCCAAACCTATAAGAACTTAATGCCTTATTTGGGGGACGCGAAGATAATAAAATAATTTATGAGTTTTTTATTTTTTAAACTATTCTCCGTAGCTTTTACCTAAGTTTACGTTTACTAACACAATTAAATTTTACAACAACTCAAAAACACATCCTACTATGGCCAAAGCAAAGAAAAAATCCGCTAAAAAAGCCGCACCAAAAAAGAAACCTACAGGCAAAAAAGCAGGACGGGTAGCTAAAAAAGCAGCACCCAAAAAAGCCGCCAATAAGAAATCTGTAAAGAAGGCGGCGCCGAAGAAAGCGGCCAAAAAAGGTGCTAAAAAAGCAGCTCCTAAAAAAGCAGCTAAAAAGTCCGCCCCTAAAAAGAAATCTGCTCCCAAAAAATCTGCTCCCAAAAAATCTGCCTCAAAAAAAGCAGCTCCCAAAAAAGCAGCTCCGAAGAAAGCAGCTAAAAAAGCGGCACCCAAAAAAGCATCCAGAAAAGCAGCTCCCGCAAAGAAAAGAACAACGGCTTCTGATAACGGATCTTCATTACCTGAAATAAATGAACAGGATAATATGAATGCGCCTGTCCAGGAGCCTCATGATACGTCCGAAAGCAACAACTAAAGTATGTGTTTATCTGATAAATTAAAAAGCCTCCCATTGGGAGGTTTTTTAATCTCCTGACCTGAAACTATTATCACGCAAGCTTTTCCACCTGCATATAATTCAGTTCCACAGGAGTGGAACGTCCAAATATCTTCACCGTTACTTTAAGTTTCTTCTTTTCATCATTCACCTCTTCAATGATACCGTTGAAATCATTGAACGGTCCTTCGATGATCTTGATGGTTTCACCCACAATGAATGGTTCGATCATACTTACCCCGCCGGCTTCAGCCATTTCATCCATCTTGCCAAGCATTTTATTCACTTCTGCTTTGCGAAGGGCGATCGGATCTTCTTTACCCAGGAAATGAATAACATTCGTAGTGTTCTTGACAGCATCCCGGAGATCATCCGAAAGCTTTCCTTCAATAACTTCCACCATCACGTATCCAGGGTAATAATTCCTCTCCCGCATTACCTTTTTACCGTTGAGCACCTTGTACACTTTTTCCACAGGTAAAAACACCTGTTTTACTATTTCACCCCATCCGCCACGTGATATTTCCTTATCGAGGTATTCCTTAACCTTCCGTTCCTTACCACTGACTACCCTGAGCACATACCATTTGGTTTCTTTCGGCGGTATAACTTCTTCCGCTTTCGGTGGTATAACCTCTTCCGGCTGTTGTATTGATTGATTTTCCATTATGCAAAAAATGAATAAATAAGTTTCAGACCAGATTGCGCAATCAAATCCATTGCCCATACTATCGCAGTTATTATCACTGTGGCAGAAAGAACGATTACAGTTGACTGCTGCAGCTGTGTCCAGGATGGCCAGCTGACTTTTTCAAGCATTTCCCTGTAAGATTCCTTAAAATATGTAGCTACCTTATTCATATAGTAATTTAAAATTATTCAGCACGGGCACTAGGATTCGAACCCAGATCAAAGGTTTTGGAGACCTCTATTCTACCATTGAACTATGCCCGTAGAAAGCCAAAAGCTATCCCGCCAGAGGCAAGACAGCTTTTAGTGATATATCACAAATATATAAAATCATTTGTAAAGCGTAGCAAAACCCGGAGGTTAAACATCGCCACGAAACCTATTTCAGAATTTCAGTAACCTGTCCTGCTCCCACTGTACGGCCACCTTCACGGATAGCGAACTTAAGTCCTTTTTCCATTGCGATAGGCTGGATCAGTTTAACGGTAAGGTTGGTGTTGTCACCAGGCATTACCATTTCAGTTCCTGCATTCAGCTCCACTTCTCCGGTTACATCAGTAGTACGGAAATAGAACTGGGGACGGTACTTGTTGAAGAATGGAGTATGACGTCCGCCTTCTTCTTTACTCAGTACATATACTTCTCCCTTGAACTCCGTATGTGGTGTGATAGAACCTGGTTTGCAAAGTACCATACCCCTGCGGATCTGGGTCTTTTCAATACCACGCAACAGCAGACCTGCATTGTCTCCGGCTTCACCTGCATCAAGCAACTTACGGAACATTTCCACGCCGGTCACTACAGAGTTAAGCGGAGTTTCCTGCAAACCGACAATTTCGATAGCTTCTCCCACTTTAATACGACCTCTTTCAATACGTCCTGTAGCAACTGTACCACGTCCTGTAATGGAAAATACATCTTCTACGCTCATCAGGAAAGGAAGATCAACAGGGCGGGGAGGCATTGGAATATAAGTATCGACAGCATCCATAAGCTGGTCGATGGCTTTAATCCATTTTTCTTCTCCGGCAAGAGCGCCGGTAGCAGATCCCTGGATAACCGGCGTGTTATCACCGTCAAAACCATAAGAGGTCAGCAATTCACGGATTTCCATTTCAACCAGTTCGATCAGCTCAGGATCGTCGACAAGGTCAACTTTATTCATAAACACCACTATTCGTGGTACGCCTACCTGGCGTGCCAGCAGAATGTGTTCTTTTGTCTGCGGCATAGGACCATCGGTAGCTGCCACAACTAAAATAGCTCCATCCATCTGTGCCGCACCGGTAATCATGTTCTTCACATAGTCAGCGTGACCAGGACAGTCAACGTGGGCATAGTGGCGGTTTACCGTCTGATACTCCACGTGAGCAGTATTGATAGTGATACCTCTTTCTTTTTCTTCAGGGGCCCCGTCAATTTCGTCATACTTTTTCGCAACGTTACCCATACCCTTCGCTGCGAGGATGCTGGTAATAGCAGCGGTCAAAGTAGTTTTACCATGGTCAACGTGACCGATGGTACCAACATTAACGTGTGGTTTGTCCCTCTTAAAAGTCTCTTTTGACATCTTTATGTGTTTTTAGTTGTGGGTGTTATTATTTATTTATTATTCTGAGCCGTTAGTGAGAATCGAACTCACGACCTCTTCCCTACCAAGGAAGTGCTCTACCCCTGAGCTACAACGGCAATTACTCAGTGGCAGTTCCTTTTATCTGAGCGGGAGACCGGGCTCGAACCGGCCACCTATAGCTTGGAAGGCTATCGCTCTACCAAATGAGCTACTCCCGCTTTTACCGCCAAAGCCTGCAAGCCAAGGCGAACATCATTCATCAAATTCCCAAACCGGGGCGAAGGTGAGCTTTTTAAATTAAAAAACTCCAACTTACCTCGTCCCGTAACTCAGTTAGCGAAGGATGACCAGGAACTATCCTTCAGTCTGCCTTCAGCCAAGCTTCACCCAGCCTTCTGATGACTTGCTGAGCTTCGAAATGTGTAGTGGGCAAGGATGGATTCGAACCACCGAACTCCGGAGAGAACAGATTTACAGTCTGTTGTCGTTGGCCACTTGACTACTTGCCCAACTTGAGCCACCTGCTGGAATCGAACCTGCGACCTACTGATTACAAATCAGTTGCTCTACCAGCTGAGCTAAGGTGGCGGTCTGGTATATACTGAAAAATTAACTCCAAATATTTAAAGAACTTATACCCCTGAAAAACAATAGCTTTTTTTTGGGAAGGCAAAGGTAAATGAATTTGTGATATGCAAAAATTTTGAAAAGAATTTTTTTCTATAATAAAAAACCCCCGAAGGCGGGGGATTATAAAATCAGACAAATTGTTTTTCTTTTTTCCTTTTAATCTGGGTTACCACAGAATCAAGCGCACTGTCAAACGACTCTTCAAAGGACTTCGAGGAAGACTTCACAAAAAACTGGTACCTGGGGATCTGAACCCTGATCTCCGCAATCTTATCTTTAATATTATGCACTACGTTATCAAGTTTCAAAAAAACATCAACCTTAATGATGCGGTCATGAAAGGTTTGAAGCTTCTCCAGCTTTTTGTTAACATAGTCCGTTAGTTTCACATCTGGATTGAACCTCAGAGTTTGAATTTTTACGTTCATAATATCGAAATTTTAATCGTTAAAAATATACATAAATAAATTCGGTTTGGCCGGGTCTATGAAGTTAAGTAAGACGGCCTCTTTTTCCAAATAATATCCTTGCGCAAAGCGATGTTTTTTACCCCCGCGGATGCGCTTTTTTATGTACGTTTTTCAGCTTTTCAATGGTATTATGCGTATAAACCTGCGTGGCCGCAAGGCTGGAATGACCAAGCAACTCCTTTACCGCATTCAATTCCGCACCGTTATTGGTAAGATGCGTGGCAAAACTATGGCGAAGTATATGCGGACTTTTCTGCTCTATAGTGGTCACCAGCCGAAGATACTTCGTGGTGACCCGGTAAATGTATTTGGGATAAAGCTTTTTGCCCTTCTCTGTTACCAGCAGGTATACTTTTTCCGGTTGTTCAAAAACCACTCTTTTTTTATCTGTATAAGCCTTTATAGCGGTTAGCAATTCCTGCTGAACGGGAATGATCCTCTCCTTGTTTCCCTTACCCAGCACCTTAATGTTCCTGTTGGAAAAATCTATTTCCGCCTCCCTGCAACCGGTCAGTTCCGATAACCGCAGCCCCAGCTGGTAAAGCAGCTGCATGGCCAGCTTTGCCGTGTTGCCCGCCCAGTCGTCCGGAAATTCCACGTGCCTGAAAAGCATATCGATATCCTTTTCCTCAACGAAAGAGGGCAGTTTCCTGGATGACTTTGGAGAAGAAATATTGGCAAGGGGACTTTTTTTCAGAGATCCGGTCCTCATTACAAATTTAAAAAATGATTTCAGGGAAGATATTTTACGGGTAATGCTTCTTGATGTCAGCCCCTCCTCCTTTAATGAAGCTAGCCAGCTCCGGACGATAGGCGCGCTGATATCAGCCAGCGGCATGCCACTGAACTGTACCTGGAGATAATCTCTAAACTGGGCCAGATCATCACCATAGGAGCGCAGCGTGTGCTGCGAATAACGTTTCTCGAATTGGAGATAGTTGCTAAAAGCTGTGATCCCGTTACTTAAAGATTGATCCACAACCTGAATTTACTGTAAGTACTGCTACAAAACAAAAAGGCCACCTGACGGCAGCCTGTAAATATATTGATTAGCAATAGATTAAATTTCTATAGCGCCTGTGGCAATCTGCTGCTTGTATATCGCTTTCAATACCTGTCCACGGCGTCTGATCGATGGCTTGATAAAAGCCTGACGCTCCCTGAGCTGAAGCAGGATCTTGGCTTTTTCAAACTTTTTCTTATACTTCTTCAGCGCCTTGTCGATATTTTCGCAATCTTTTGAATCAATGATCAACATAGTTGTATTCCTTTTTTACTTTTTTCAGGAGTGCGAAGATAATAGAATTTCTTTATCAGGAAAACAAAATAACTCAATTTCGCAGCCATGTTTACAGGTATTATTGAAACAATGGCAACCGTCGAAAGTATCGCTGCCCTGGGATCAGGCAAAATATTCTGGCTCTCTTCTCCCATCGCCCCTGAGCTGAAAGTGGATCAGAGCGTGTCGCATAACGGCGTTTGCCTCACGGTAGAAGATATCCTTGGCCAGCAGTTCCGGGTCACGGCCATTCATGAAACGCTTCAAAAAACAACCATCGGAAGCTGGAAGACAGGCGATATCGTTAACATTGAAAGGTGCTTGGTCATAAATGGGCGTCTGGACGGGCATATTGTTCAGGGACATGTAGACACCACTGCGGTTTGTACCGAAAGAAAAGAACTGGACGGCAGCTGGGAGTTCCGCTTTCAGCTCCCGGAAGCATTTGCCCACCTTATCATAGAAAAAGGATCTATCAGCCTTAATGGGATAAGCCTTACGATTTTTGATATTACCCACGATAGCTTCAGAGTTGCGATAATACCCTATACATTTACACATACTAACATACAGTCAGTGCTTGAAGGCGCTACGGTGAATGTTGAATTCGATATGATCGGTAAATACGTCAGCAGGCTGAATGACACCGGGAGAAATAAAAATTAAAAGGTGACTTTAAACATTTCCTATCATAAAAACATAATCCTGATCCCTGTTTACAATGATTGGGATGCGCTGGCCTGCACGCTGAAAGATATAAAACAAACATTTTCCGGCCATGCGCTGGGCAAGCCTTACCTGGTGATCGTTAATGACGGATCAACCGGAACCATTTCCGATGAATGCCTGGACGCCACCGGAAAAGAGCTCACCATGCTGCATCTTCACCGGAACCTGGGCCACCAGAAAGCCATTGCCACCGGATTGTCATACATTCATGATCACTTTCATTTCGACAAGCTTATCGTCATGGACTCGGACGGGGAAGACATGCCGCAAAATATTCCTGACCTGCTACAATCATCTTCCGCGACCCCCGAAAAAATAATACTCGCGAAAAGAACGCACCGCAAAGAAGGGATTCTCTTCCAGTTACTGTACCGATTTTATAAATTATTCTTTTACGCTTTAACCGGCAAAAAAATAGCTTTTGGAAATTTCTGCGTGTTGTCAAAGACTCATGTAGACCAGTTGGTATATTATACTGAAATATGGAACAGCGTCACGGGCGGAATATTGAAGTCCGGCATCACCTTTTCTTCCATACCCATTCCAAAAGGAACGCGCTACAAGGGTAAATCCAAGATGAATCTCACCACCCTGATCGTTCATGGATTAAATACCATATCGGTATTCATTGAAACAATTTCCGTCAGGATACTTATACTTTCTTTTGTGATCATCATATTTTCCATCATGTGCATAATGGCCATCTCCTTCATTAAAATATTCACTCCTTATGCTATCTCAGGCTGGGCATCAATACTGGCATCATCGATGCTGGTAATATTGTTACAAAGCTTCCTGATCTCGCTGGTCATGATAGTTATTTTCCTTTCGTCACAATCGCAAAGAAAGCTTATCCCCGCTCATCATTATACGGACTATTTACAACGTTCAGAAAATATTATTAATGAACAGTAAGTATTTCTATAATGGAAAAGAACTGGAACTTTTTTCGCAGGCAAAAAACTGGAAGCACTATTTTTCCGGTTTTATAATTCCCTATTTGAAAGGAAACGTGCTGGAAGCGGGACCAGGGATGGGTAGTACAACCCCTTACTTAAACGTATCTAAAAGTATCACCTCCTGGTTGCTGCTGGAACCTGACGGACAGTTCTGTGATACATTAAAAAAAGCCATCGCCGATAAAAAATTACCGGGCAACTGCAGTGTGCAGCAGGGAGATATTTTCTCCCTGAATAAAAAAGATTTTTTTGATGCCGTGATCTATATTGATGTGCTGGAACATATTGAAGAAGACAGTACAGAAGTAAACAAGGCGATAGCGCTTCTTAAACCCCACGGATACCTGATTATACTCTCACCTGCCTTTCAGTCGTTGTACAGCAGCTTTGACAAAGCGATAGGCCATTTCAGGAGATACGATAAAAAGTCGCTTAAAGCAGTGGCTAATGATCAGGTAACGACTATTAAAACGATATACCTGGATTCCTGCAGCTGCCTGTTATCGTGGGGAAACAAGCTGATGATGAAACAATCCTACCCCACTTCCCGGCAAATTAAAATATGGGATAAAGTTTTCGTTCCTTTATCACGCATGACGGACAGGCTGGTATCATACAACTTTGGAAAATCAATACTGGGCGTCTGGAAAAAAAATGAACGGTTCAGTTAATACAATATTAAACTTTAGAATAAGTCAGGTAAAAATAAAGGTTTACCTGTCACTGGTTATCGCATGCATTGTTGGTTACTGGCCGGTGAGTTTTAACCTGTTCTCTTTGAAGAATGATGCCACCTTATATTTTTTACCTTACCGGTACCAGATCAGCAATTCCATACAAAATGGAGAATTTCCCTTCTGGAGCCCATATCTGTATATGGGATTTCCCATTCATGGCGACATGCAAAGCGGCGCATGGAACCCGATAGTATGGGTTATTTCACTATTTACCAGGTACAACATGTCAGTGCTGCATTTTGAGTCATTGCTATATATATTCCTCGCCGGAGCCGGTATGTATAAACTTCTGGGAGAATTTAAGATAAATACCAGGATCAGGATAGCGATTGCCATCTCTTATATGTTTTCCGGGTTCGTTACAGACAGCGGCCAGTTTATCGTATGGCTGGCCTCGGCGACATTTATTCCATTTGTTTTTCTTTATTTCCACAGGCTGTTGTACCAGCCCACCTATTTAAATGCGTTTAAAACCGCTATAGCGCTTTGCATGCTCCTGTGGGCAGGATACCCATCATTAATGATCTATTGCTGTTATATTTTACTGGCTGGACTCTGTGCGCGTCTCTATAATATTCTTACAATTAAAAAAAAATGTTTAATACGTGATTTACTATCTGCCCAGGCTGCTTTTGTTTTACTGTTCCTGCTCATCAGCTTACCGGCACTTCTTTCCTATGCCGAATTATTACCTTATTATTCCAGGGGTACCGGTATTGGATTAAGCAGTGCATTAATGCATCCATTTTCTATCAAATGCGCAACTTCCTTTCTTATACCGTTTAATTTATCCAGGGATGACATAGGATTCGGAACCGATCCTACAATGAGAAACACCTATACCGGGCTATTTTCCATTGTATTTCTTATTCCTGCATTATCGATGAAAATAGATCCGGTTTTGAAGTTTGTCCTTGCGGTTTTTATTATTACATTTCTTTTTACTCTTGGAGATGCCACGCCAATCAGGGAGATCAGCTACCGGTTTGTTCCGCTGATGAATTATTTCAGGCATCCTGCCAGCATGCGGTTATTCAGTTCAATATGCATATTGTTTATCGCCGCTTTTGGAATGGATAAACTTCTTAAGGCCGGCACGGAAAATACCGGACAAAAAAAATTGATAAGCAGCCTGTCGATAGCAGCGGTAATTGCTGGATTAATAATTTTCTATTACGCTTATGCAGGCTGGTCATTTAACATTAAGCCGCTTTTCAATCACCCTGGGGGATTAAAACAATTACTTTACGGGATTAGTTTCCCCTTTACCATACTGTTGGTGGGCATCATTCAGCTGGTCTTTCTGTTCTTATTTGTTGCTTTAAGAAATAGCCGGAAACTTTCCCTTTATTTACCAATATTAATTATTGTTAATGCACTGCTGATAGCACAGTTCTCGCTACCTTCAACATTTGTTTCTGCAATATCTCCTAAAAAAATAAATCAGTTTATAAATCAATTTCCCGCAGGCTACCCTGTGCCTGAACTGCGCTCTATGGTAAAAGAAGATTCCACCCAGGATTCATTATATAATCCTCTTGCCTATGGATACGAAAATTACTACAACAAAAGAATTGAAATTCCCCGGAGCATCACTACTCCCTGCCTGCTAACCAGCACTGATTCTTTTTTACACAGTACGGTAGAAAAAAAACTGGTGTCAGGTCACCCCGTGTTTTACTTAAGCGATACCGGGCGATCAGAACAAAGCAGGCTCACGGTCAGTGAATTTCACTCAAATGGATTTAGCCTCACTACCCACACTGATAAGCGCTCAAGGCTGCATGTTTCGCAGAATTATTCCAGGTATTGGAAGGCTACTATAGATGATTTGCACGTTCCAATAGCTCTGAGTAACATCAGTTTCATGAGCATCAGCGTGCCCGAAGGCATGCACAAGGTTCATTTCATATATGCTCCCGGAAATATTTATATCGCCATGATTGTTTCACTGCTGGCACTTATATTGCCGCTTGGTTATTTTTTATTAATTAAGCTTAAAAAGTAGCATGAAAAAGGAAGTTAAAAAATGGGGGTTTTCGCTTGTTTTAACTGTTCCCATTTTATTCTTTTTATCTGCCTATTTTTTTAACCATTCCAAAGATGTAATTCCTACAGGCTTCATTCAATATGACAACGTTTCCTATGCAGCAAATGCACAACAATTATTTAAAAACGGCAACCTGTTTTATGCAAACCGGTTAAATGATTCAGACCATTATCCGCGCATTTATTTTCAGCCACAGCATTTAATACTGGCGGGACTTATGAAAGCCGGCTTTGCACCGGGGCTGGCGTTCTGTTTTTTCTCCTGCATATTCTCATTGATTTTCTTCCGGACGCTTATTTTGTTGTATGATCATCTTTATCCATTATCCAAACATCCTACACTGGTAATGATAGTGTTTTCATGGGGAGGCGGTATGCTGGCTTTATCAGGATGGTTGCTGTACCTTCTGCATATTCTTCCTGGAAAAAACATACAGGCCGCTAGTCTCGCTCTGGATCCTGCTGCCGGGTGGTGGGGGCTTAACCTTGGCCGGTCATTATTTTTTTCTATGGAATCTTACTATCACTTTTTATTTTTTGCCGGAGTATACCTTATCGTACAGAAAAAATGGCTGCCGGCGACAATAGTGGCAGTAATTCTTAGCCTGTCACATCCGTTCACCGGGCTGGAATTTTTATCTATTCTCTGCCTCTGGTTCACCCTTGAAAAAATATTATTTAAAAACGACACGATCCCAGCTGGGTTCGTATTTTCTATTCTTGCTTTTACTGCTTTTCATGCCTGGTATTACCTGGTTTATCTCAATCATTTTCCAGAACACAGAATTATTTTTTCCCAATATCAATTAAACTGGCGGCTCAGGTTTTACAATATATTCCCCGCTTATATCGTCGTGGCAGCCCTTGCGGTAATCAGTTTCCTTAAACCGCCATTAAAGACTTCGGAAAACACACGATTATTTATTTGCTGGGCGCTTGTGGCTTTTGTTCTTGCGAATCACGAATTGATAATAAAACCGACGCAACCCTTACATTTTACCCGGGGTTATATATGGGCGCCGCTTTTTTTACTGGGTATTCCCACTGTCGAATCACTGATATCTTTTCTTATTAAAAATATTCGGGGAAAAATAATTCTTGCCATTGGCATTATCCTGTTCTTGTTGGATAATATTAACTGGATATACCTGAACAGCAGGTATACATCATCAAAATCTTCCATCAGTTTCATTGACCTGCAACAAAAAGCGATACTTGAATATTTAAATAAAAATACCGGTATAAATACACTGATCATCGGATCAGATGAATGTCTTCCTTATTTATCTACGCTGTACACTCAGGCGTCTCCGTGGATATCGCATGTCTACAATACTCCATTTTATGATCAGAAGCTACAGGCATACAATGCATACCTTAAAAGTGGTGCGAGGCCCGCAGCCTGGATCCACAGGGAACTGGTGTTTATTGTTGATAAAAAGAATGCTGCTGAAATGAGCAGGTATGCTGCAGTCGTTTCTTTTGTTCCTAAAATATATGAAACCTCTGATTACATTCTTTACAGGGATGGATCTGTGAAATGATCAGATTTTCCGGCCCTTCATGGCCACGCTTACGGCGATGTCCATAACTCTTTCTGCAAAAGGTCTGGTATGATCATTCAGTGCTTCTATCTTAAGATGAATAATATCCTTGTCCGGCGAGTTCAATAATTGTTTCAGTTCATTTACCAGTATATTGGTGGAGGCAACTTCAGCAGCTTCCAGGTGCTGACTGTTTTTCTTAATAAAATTCTCTGTGGTATCCACAATTTGCTGCGCCTCGGTTTGTGTTTCAATCAAAGAGCGGATCTTTATGTCCTGTTGTGCATGCGTTATAGAATCCATCAGCATAGTTTCCACCTCCTGGTCGGTCAGGCCATATTGCGGTTTAACTTCAATGCCCTGCTCCACTCCGCTTCTTAATTCTTTTGCATGCACAGATAATATCCCGTCGGCATTTATAAGGAAGGATACTTCTACTTTCGGAAACCCGGCCGGCATACCGGGAATTCCCGTAAGGTTGAATTCCGCCAGTCGTCTGTTGTCTTTCACGAGGTCACGTTCTCCCTGGAAAACTGAAATGCGCATGCTGCTCTGCCCGTCTTTTTGTGTGGTGTATTGTCTTCCCGCCTTCGATGGTATTTTTGAGTTCCGTGGTATGAGCACGTCCATCAGACCGCCCATAGTTTCAATGCCAAGAGACAGCGGAGTAATATCAAGCAACAAAAAATTCTTATTGTTTCCTGCAAGTATATCAGCCTGTACGGCGGCTCCCAGCGCAACTACTTCATCAGGGTTTAATTTGTCGTGCAGCTCTTTTTGAAAAAATTCCTTTACTGATTCCTTTACCAGGGGCACCCGGGTGGATCCGCCTACCATGACAACTTCATCAATATCCTTTTGAATAAGCGCGGCATCTTTTAATGCGGCCCTGCAACTGTTAATTGTTTTATCAACAAGGGGACGAATGAGCTTGTTGAATTCATCCCTTGTAATAAATAATGATCTTCCTGCAACTTCGCCCGAATATTCGTTGCTAAAACTTAATTGCTTTTTAGCTTCTTCGGCCGCAAGCCTTAGTTCCTGTGCAAAGCTTTTATCTTTTAATTCCTCCGCGGTGATCTGATCCGCTGTTTTCCAATAATTGACTATCGATTCATCAAAATCATCGCCACCAAGGTAGGTATCACCGTTCGTAGAAAGTACTTCGAATATTCCATTTGCAATTTTTAAAATAGAAATATCAAATGTGCCTCCCCCCAGATCATAAACAGCAATAGTTTTTTCTTCTTCCCTGTTCAAACCCAAGCCATACGCCAGGCTTGCCGCAGTAGGTTCATTTACGATCCGTAACACGTCAATGCCGGCAAGTTTTCCCGCATCTCGGGTAGCCTGCCGTTGGGCATCATTAAAATAGGCCGGAACGGTAATTACTGCTTTTGTAACAGGTGTTTTTAGGATATGCTCAGCGCGGTGCTTAAGTTCTGTTAATATAAAAGAAGAAAGTTCAATGGGAGAATAAAATTTATCACCAACCTGTATTTTTACCAGCCGTTCTGTGTCATCTTCAAAAACCTTATACATAAAAAATGACGAACGTGAACGGATATCATTAAAAGATTTTCCCATTAATCTTTTAACAGAAAAAATTGTATTCTGTGGCTCTTCTATTAAATATTTTTTAGCTTGCTCACCCACTATAGGTTTTCCATCAGTTCCGAAAAAAACGACAGACGGCACAAGTGAACTGCTATTGTGCTCCTTGAGCGCCACGGGCTGGCGGCTTTCCGGATGAATGATGGCGACAAGACTATTTGTTGTTCCGAGGTCGATTCCCACAATGATTTCTTCCTTCTGCAGGCTTGCTGTAGATATATTAATGCTGATCTTACCCATTGCTGATACCTGTTGTGATGTTTTAAGATATCAAAGGTATCCAATTTATGCTACACACATATCATGCCTACGGCATGGGAATCACATCACATCGTCACATATTTTACAACTCGCTGATATCACAACACATCCCCATACCTTCGGCATAATGATATCGCACCTAACGTCGTACCTGTATCACGCCGGCACTACCGCATCAGGTACATCTTTCCATAACCATTATTGAAATACATATCGGTATTGTCTCCCTCAGCCTTGTATTTATCCATTCTTTTACCATCTAAGGAAGTAACAAACCTGTAGAGGTATACGCCATTTCCAAGCTTTTGTCCAAACTGGTCTGTTCCATTCCATTTAAAGTCGGTGATATTCCGTCCTATATGTATAGGACCAAGCTCATCTTTGGTTATCTCTCTTACGATCTTACCGGTCACAGTGAGCACTTGTATTTTCATATTCTGTGGCACATCGCTGCCTGTAATTGTAAATACAAATGCTGTGGATGTGCTGAAGGGATTAGGATAATTCAGCAGGTTTGAGATCATTGGTTTGCTGATGATGGTAAAAGATATCCTGTATTCAGTTGCACCGGCTTTGTTACCGCTCCTGTCCTTTCCTTTCACTATCAGTTCGTATTCATCGCCATCGGCCTTATATTGTTTGGCAAACTGAGGAAAGAAATCAACGGTCGCGGTATTATCACTTCCACTGGAAGCAGGAGTAAACCTTAACGTGTCATTATCGAAGTTTTGTGTTCTGACAGAACCATCAGGAAAACGGATCTGTATACTACTGAGCGCAGTATCGTTCAGCAGTAAAAACTTTGCCTCATCCTTTAACCTGATCTGAATATGCGGTCTTGCAGACACGAGGTCCTTGTTCAGTATATGTACCCCATCAAAAGTTACATCCAGCAAAGGATTCGTTCTGTCGTTTCTTACAAAGAAACTTTTATAAAGAAAATTATTAAAATGATACTGTTCGGGTTGATTATTATCAGGGTTCACATCAAGGAACAGCGTATTGGCGTCTGTGAAATCCTTGCTGTCAAGTAGAAATGAAAGATTTGTGGTATCGCCAGGTACTAAAGGTTTCGTCTTTGGCATTATAATACTGTGCGACACATTATTCTTATCAACAACACTCGCCTTAACCGAAATACTGTCAAATGGAAGATTGCTTATATTCTTAAATGCAATTCCGAATTTAAAGGATTCTCCTTTTTCAAGAGTATCCCTGGTATTGACAAATACATTGGCCGCCAATGAACCCTCGGGAACAGGAACATAATGTATCCGCCAGTAATTCAGCTGATATGGGGTCAGCGTTACTGAATCAATATTTCTCATTTTTAATTTCATGTAAGGATACTGGACCGCATTTACGGTAGAGACATCAAAGTTCTGGCTGGTTTTGTCGAGGGTAAATAAGACTGTTTCAATTTTATTGTTGTCAACTCCTATGACAGACACTACAGGGTTATCAGTTGATGGATTTTCAAGTGATTTACCTCTCCAGATAACTTCTTTCCATTCCCTGGCAGGGCCAAAAACGGGCGAGGTAATATATCCCAGCGTATCCGGGGTAGAACAGTAAACAGACAGGGTAAGATTATCGAAAGTTCCCTTTCCTGTTGCAGATTGCGGAGCAAACAGTTCCTGGTTATTCTTTTTATAAAAAAATATCCACGGTCTTACCCGGTAAAAAGAATCGAGATCGGTATATCCTTGACCATAAATACGGTGATACAAAGAATTATTACTACCATACAGTAATGTGTCTTTTTTCCAGCCATCAACGAAAGCCTGCGGCTGTGAGGGGTAACTGGTGGGATCGAGTACAAATGCCCTGATGGAAACATACACCCCATCAGGGATCTGATCCATAAAATCCATTGCATTTTTTCTGCTTACCGAATCGGTATACTTAAATTCAAAATTATTCTGACGTCCGGAATAGCAATCGTTTCTCTCACTTTTATACAAGCCTTTTCCTGTTGAGGAATCCGTAATATTCAACCATGGCTTCATGGTAACCGGGTCGAAAACAGTAAATGCCAGAGCCGAGAAATTACAGGTATTATGAATCAGTACATTTCCACTGTTGACCACTATAGACATATCAGACTCCGTGAAGGCGCTCGAAACCCATGTACCCAATTTGAAATACACATTGTTTTCCTGAGTGTTATACTTCCATACCCTGCTATCATCAAGGCTGATTCTTTGAGTTTCAGAATTCTGATGCTGAAAATAATGGGACTGGTTGAATCCTTTATCTGGCCCGGCGATATAAACAAATGAAGAGTTGCTCCACCTGTACCCCTTGGAACCCGGCGAAACAGAAACCCGCCAATAATACACGGTACTGTCGTGATAAGATATAGCGGGATCAAATTCGAGCGCACCGCCCTTACTGACAAGCGTCTTTGTAACTTTTCCCGAAGAGCTGAACAGTGCCGTTGTATCCATTTCCATCACATAACTTTTTTCGCTGCTGAAAGGATCCGCAGTAGAAGCAAAAACTTTCTGTGTGGCATCATTCACGATAGCATACTCAAAAGGAAAAACAGCTCTCGCTTCATCCTCATATATGAAAACATCTTTTGAAACGGCATTATTCGATTCAGAGATCTCATCCACGAGATTACCGGCATCGATGGTGGCAAATATTTTGTTAGTGCCTTTATCCCTTACAGCAATAATAGGTACACTTATTGTAACTGAATCGGCATAACGAATGCCCACCATTTTTTTATGAAGGATCAATTCGACCGATCCATCCGGGTATTGTCTTTTAATATCAAGATAAATAGAATCGTTTACCGCCCTGCCAAGATTTACCATGCGCACCTTTACCTGAAAATTATTTTCTGCCACAGATATAAAGGAAGGATTAATGATCACCTGAGGTTCTTCAATTACATAATCAGGTTTTGCCTGCTGGTTAAGGTAAATGGAAGGATCACCATGAATACTCATTTCCTCAGCATGCGCCCGCGCATAAAAATCATTTGGCCCTGTTACCGTTATCATCTGCTGCAACGCATCCCTGACAGTTTCACCAAGCGATTTACCATAATCCTTTCTCGATATCAGCGCGTACAAACTATTTAGATATATATTGAGATAATTAACAATTCCATAATGAGTGCTTGCAACAAATGCAATACTTCCACGCTGCTTTGCGAGTACAAATTTTTCCGAAAGCGTTTCGTTTACCAGCAGCCGGGAGGGATTATAGGTAAAGAAATCCCCGGCAGAACATCCATTTACAAAGAATACCGGATATTTTCCCTGATTGTTATATGCCTGTGGATTATCAAGATTAAATTCAAGCGTTGTGGTAGAAGAATGTCCAAAATAAGTGAGTATACTTATACCTTCGGCAAACAAGTCCGTGATCTTTTCATTGTTTATCTGCTCAACTGCATTTGTAGACGCCTTACAGAAAGTTACCACCCTTCCGCCATAAATAGTGTCCTGGATCATCCGCTTGTACACACCCATGTAATTACAAAGTACCGTTCCAAGATAAGGATCACTTGACCCCGTAACATGGACAACATTCTTCATCCATCCCTTTGCTGCAATAGTATTAGAAGAATTCTGCTGAACGTTTTCATACTCCCTTACTTTTTCAAGATAATCTTCAATCTCGCTTCCTCTCACAACCGAAAGTCTTCCGATCGGTGTTACCGCTACCGGGCTCGCCGCATCCTGGGAACTGAGCATATTATCAGATCCGGGTGAACCAAATGTCGGCACCAGATTCAAAAGATCTGCCTTAGGGTCACTCTGGTTTTTTTGATAATCATTATATGCTACCCCTCTGCCAATGAGAAAAACATATTTCAAAGGAGTGGAAAAATTATTCCGCGCATACCTGATAAAATTCTTTATTGAAGAAGGATGTTTTTTTATACCAAATGCAAACTGGTCAACCAGTTCATCCATATCAATTACCTGTGAAGTATAGCTGCCACCTGCAGCTGAAGCGCGATAATTTTTATAATCATCGACCGGATTGTTGCCGTTGGTGCCTGTAAATAATATTTTATTGGATATGATCAGATAATTACCCTGATTAGCCGGGTCGGTGAATTTTTTAAATGTCTTTGAAACAATTGCATTCACCGTGATAACATTTGAAGGATCTTCACTTA
>Ga0209512_1001078_pt1 | contig 36518 bp, 28 predicted proteins | sample frozenSSSSmetaG_FD_184142 | JGI IMG/M metagenome (GOLD analysis project Ga0209512, IMG submission 184142) | Glacier valley bacterial and archeal communities from Borup Fiord, Nunavut, Canada, to study Microbial Dark Matter (Phase II) -... | ecosystem: Environmental > Aquatic > Freshwater > Ice >...
TTCTCTAACTGCCATTTTTTATACATCTTTAGGTTTAATTCTTGGAATTAAACGGTCAACGTATTTCAGGCATTAACAAAATCCGCATTCAATTCTCCATTTACTAATTAGTTGACACCACTCAATAATTTTCAATCAGAAAATTTAATATTTATATGTACACTCACACTGTTTAAATACTGTTGAGCCTTGAGTGTAGTTGCAACCAAATCTTATTGTTTTGCCATAGGGATAGTAGCCATATATAAACTTCTTGTGGAGGATAGAAAGGAATATGTTTTATCTAAACAACTCCTTAGAAGTGGGACAGCTATTGGAGCACTAGTCAGAGAAGCACAGCATGCCCAATCACGGGCTGATTTTGTACATAAGATGAATGTAGCATTAAAGGAGGCCAATGAAACCGCTTATTGGATCAGCCTATTGAATGATACCGGATATTTGTCTGTAGAGATCTTTTCAACTTTAAGCAATGATTGTGATGAATTATTAAGACTATTAGTCAAAATTGTGAAGACTTCTAAAGGAATCAAATAATAATCTGATTTAGACGAAATATATAAGCGGCTGAGAATCTATTAATTGAAAAAAAGCCTGGTAAATTAGATCTTACCGGGCTTTTTTTAAACTCTCAATTCTCCACTCTCAATTCTCAATTATTTACAGTTTCTTAATCTCAATATTCCTGTACCAAACCTCATCGCCATGATCCTGGATTGCGATCTTTCCGGATTTGTAGATGCTGAAACCAGGCATGGTATTGAACTTGCTTCCGGCAACCATTTTTTTCCAGTCGTCATCCCACATGGTTGTAGAAACAATGTTTTTGCCGTTCATAAAAAAGTCGAGCTTGCCATTGTTGGCAATGATCTCCACTTTATTCCACTGCCCAACCGGGTTAACCGGTTCAGAGCTGCTTGCTATCAGATCATATAGATCTCCGGCTCGATGCTTATTTATTTTACCATCTGCATGGCCATCATTATCCAGTACCTGCATCTCAGGACCTGTATTATAGGATGATTTGTATTTTGACAAGTCTTCGTTTACATAAAATATGATCCCGCTATTTCCATTTTTGGAAATTTTCCATTCCATCTTTAGATGGAAATTGTCGAATGAATCATTGGTGGTTAAATCACCCCCCTGTCCGGCTTGTCTGTTTTTTGCGTCCAGATAAAGTGCACCATCAACAACTTTCCAGTCGGTACCGGCACTTGATTTACCATAACTATGCCATCCGGCAGTTGTTTTTCCGTCGAATAATTTCTGCCATCCTTTGCTATTCATGCTGTTTTTGCTTGAGCTACAGCCGGAAAGTAGAACTGCACTGAGAATAATCAGGCTGATTTTTTTCATATTATTTAGTTTTTAGGGAGAAAATATATTTAACCATTTCTTTAGCATCTTCTGTACTCAGGGCTGCATGAGGTGCCATTGGGATATCACCCCATGAACCGGCTCCACCATTGATGATTTTACCGGCAAGCATCTCAATGTTTGCTTCAGTAGCTTCATATTTGTTGGCCACATCAACATAAGCCGGACCAACGATCTTAGCATCTACTTTATGACAGGTCAGACAATCCGAACCACTGATCAGCTGCTCACCTTTTGAAGAGCCAGCGTTGGCTGAAGAAGCAGAGTTCGTTTCAACAGGAAGCTGTTCAACTGTTGTTGTTGTATCACCTGTGCTTTCTGATTTTTCAGCACTATTACAAGCGAACATAATGCTGCAAACTCCCAAAATGATTAGTATTTTTTTCATATTTATAAACGAATTATGGCTTGAAATTAGTGATTAAAAATTAAATACCGAGTATTTTTCGGTTAAACTCCTCATCGCTTCCGGTGCCTGCAAAATCATCAAATGCCCTTTCAGTTACCCTTATGATGTTATCTTTTATAAACGCAGCTCCTTCGCGTGCTCCATCTTCAGGATGTTTGATACAGCATTCCCATTCCATTACCGCCCAGCCTTTAAAATCGTATTGGGTAAGCTTACTGAAAATTCTTTTGAAATCAACCTGACCGTCTCCGGGAGAACGGTACCTGCCAGCCCTGTCGGCCCAGTTCTGGTACCCACCAAAAGTTCCCTGTTTGCCTGTTGAATGGAATTCAGCATCTTTAACATGGAACGCTTTGATGCGCTCATGATAATGGTCAATGTATTGAACATAATCAAGGCATTGCAATACAAAGTGAGATGGATCGTAAAGAAGACAGGCTCTAGAATGATTATTTACTTTTTCAAGGAACATTTCATAGGTTACCCCATCAAATAAATCCTCTCCCGGATGGATTTCATAACAAACATCCACACCATGCTGGTCAAAATGGTCCAGGATTGGAAGCCAGCGCCTGGCCAGTTCTTTAAATCCTGCATCAACGAGTCCAGCAGGCCTTTGTGGCCATGGATGCCAGGTATGCCATAATAATGATCCACTGAATGTTGCATGGGCGGTGATTCCCATATGCTTTGAAGCAATTGCCGCATACTTTAATTGTTGAACCGCCCACTCTGTCCGGGCTTTTGGATTGTTATGAACACTGGCAGGAGCGAAGCCGTCGAAAAGCAAATCATAGGCCGGATTTACGGCAACAAGCTGCCCTTGCAGGTGGGTGGATAGCTCAGTGATCTCCATACCGCAGGAATTAACAATCCCTTTAATCTCATCTGCATAAGTTTTGCTTTCTGCAGCCTTTTGGAGGTCTATGCAGCGGGGATCCCAAGTTGGGATTTGTACGCCTTCAAATCCAAGACTTTTTGCCCATTTACAGATCGATTCCAGGCTATTGAATGGTGCAGTATCACCTAAAAACTGTGCAAGAAATATTGCGGGTCCTTTTATTGTAGTCATAATCAATTTTTAAACTTCAAAATTTGTCCATTTATCATTACTTAAGCTGCTTTTTACCACATTATTGATAAAAGCCATTCCCCGGATGCCTTCATCAACTGATGGGTAATCGTATGCTTCAGGTGCTGCCTTTACACCATCATTTTCCGCAGAAATACATAAAGCAAAATTCCGGTACAAATTGGCAAACGCTTCAAGATATCCTTCCGGATGACCACCGGGTGTACGGCTGTTAAAGGTAGCGTAGTTAGAAAGCCGATGGCCTCCTGTTCTTAAGATTTGAACCGGTGCATCCAGCCATTTCAGAATTAAAGTATTGGGTTCCTGCTGTGCCCATTCAAGGCCGCCCTTTTCACCATAGACCCTGATTTTGAGTGCATTTTCTTCTCCTGCCGCAATTTGGGAAGCAATCAAAACCCCATTGGAACCATTATCAAATTTGAGAAGCACATTTCCATCATCGTCCAAAGCTCTGCCTTCCACTACAATACTTAGGTCTGCACATAATTTTATAATCTTTAATCCGCTGATGTATTCAGAAAGATGGGCTGCATGTGTTCCAATATCACCCATACAACCACTTTTTCCTGATCTTGCAGGATCTGTCCGCCATGCAGCCTGAGGGTTTCCATCCTTTTCGGATAACCTGCTTAACCATCCCTGCGGATATTCTACAATGATCTTTCTGATCTTACCCAATTCACCTGCTTTAACCATTTCCCTGGCCTGCTTAACCATCGGATAACCAGCGTAGGTATGGGTCAGCAATAAACTGAGTCCGGTTTCTTCTGTTTTTTTCTTCAATTGTTTAGCTTCTTCAAGAGTAAAGGTGATTGGTTTATCAATCACTACGTGGAAGCCATGTTCCAGAGCCATCATTGCAGGAGCGAAGTGTGCATGGTTTGGAGTTACAATACTTACAAAATCCATCCGCTGTCCGGCAGGGAGTCGACTCTCCTGAAGGATCATTTCTTCATAATCAGGATAAATCCGGTCTTCCGGGAGAAATAGGGTTTTGCCGCTTTCGAGTGCTTTTTCCGGACTGGAACTCAGGGCTCCGCATACCAGCTCGATAAGACCATCCATATTGGCTGCGATGCGGTGAATTGCTCCGATGAAGGCATCCTTGCCGCCGCCAATCATTCCCATTCTTAATTTTCTTTTCATCGTATAATGCTAAAAATTACTCGTTTCAAATCAATTATAAACATAAAATTTTGTTCTTTACGGCCTGAAATATCCTGAATTAAATTCAGGATCATTTTTTCAGTGAAAATTTATAAACAGTATTTGTTTTGTATACTTCTCCGGGATTCAGAACAGTTGTTGGAAATGCCGGCTGATTAGGCGAATCAGGGAAATGCTGGGTTTCCAGGCAAAAGGCTGTTCTGAAATCATCTTTACTACCCCCTTTAAAGGTATTTTTGCCCTGCATAAAATTGCCGCTGTAAAATTGGATGCCGGGTTCCCTGGTAAATATTTCCATCACAATACCTGATATATCACCTCTTGCGATTGCAGCAGCTTCCATTATGCCATTTTTACCTGAATTTAATACAAAGTTATGATCATAACCCTTTCCGTACTTTAGCTGGATATTATCTTCTTCAATTCTGTCTCCAATTCTTGTGGCTTGTCTGAAATCAAAAGGACTTCCGGCTACAGAGTCCAATCTTCCCAGGGGAATAAGAGTCGTATCTACCGGAGTATATTGCTCGGCATTGATCTGCAAAGTATGGTTTAAAATACTCCCGCTTCCTTCCCCATTCAAATTGAAAAATGCATGGTTGGTGAGATTTATAATTGTTTTCTTGTCAGTAGTTGCTTCATAGTTAATCATAAGCTCATTATCATCAGACAGTGAATAAATAACTTTCACCTGCAGATTGCCCGGAAATCCTTCTTCCATATCTTTTGACAGATAACTAAACTCCAAAGTTTGTTCATTTAATTGCCTTACATCCCAAACTACATCCTGAAATCCTTTTTTACCGCCGTGCAGTGCATTTGGACTGTTATTGATAAAAATAGAGTATTCATTACCATCGAGTTTAAATTTTCCTTTCGCAATACGATTACCATAGCGGCCGATTGTAGCTCCAAAGTAAGGCTCAGTTGACTTCTGGTAGGCTTCAACACCTGCAAAGCCAACTATTACGTCAGTCAATTTACCTGATTGGTCAGGTACAGTAAGGCTCAGAATTCTGGCACCATAATTTGTAAAAGCAGCTTCTGCATGATTCTTGTTCCTCAAAATATACAAATCCGTGTTTTTACCGTCAATAATTTTTTGAAAAGCAATTTTTGATTGCAAATTATAAATGGATGAGCTGTCAGCAACAATGCCGGGATCTTTTTCCTTTGCCGAATTGCATGCAAACAAAGCAAGCAGGCAAAAACACGGCAGAATGAGTTTTCGGTGCAATATCATATCCTGTTATTTTAAGGGTTACTCAGGTTTGAAAGTAACAGTTTTGATTAGTGGCCTTGGTTTTAAATTTTTTAGGTCGGATACAATCAGGACAAATAAACTGTTTAGCCTCTTGTCGGCCGGGTAATTAAGCTGAACAAGTGTGTTACTTTGCTGATCAGGAATTTCTCCATCTCTAAAACTGCCTTTCCCAATAAGTGCCCCGGTCTCTGAATTCGCACGGATCTCAATATTATAAATACCCCCGCCGCCTTTAGAAAGGTTAGCAAATTCTAAAGTCCTGATGCCCGACAGATCCAAATTGCTTAGTTTGAACCATCCATTATTTTGTGGATAGATCAGAAAACCGGTGTTGGTTGAATCTTTTAAGCCAATTCTGTTTCTATCAGTGATTTCTCTTGCATTAATGATATTGCTTCTAAGATAAACAGTCGCAGAGCCTGTAAGTGGTTTGAGACCGGCTTGCCCCTGATCAGTATAGGATGCGTAGATGCTAAAAATATTGTTTACAGATTCCTGGGCAGGGATAATGCTTCCCTGAATTGGCAAAGTGGCTTTATTGACCCCTTTATCCTCCAGCGATAAAACCCATTGAGCTATTTTCTTTGCGTCATCATCGCTCATGGCTGAATGAGCTGGCATAGCCACCTCCCCCCAGGTACCACCACCGCCTTTTATGATTTTAGCAGCCAGATAGCTAACTGCATTAGGATCGCCCTGGTATTTTGAAGAAACCTGGGAATAGGAAGGCCCAATGGATTTGGTACTTACCTGATGGCATGACTGGCAATCTGATTTCAGCATTAAAGCCTGCCCCGCCTGAGCTTCTGTAAATACCTGATGTCCCATTGAAGCTCCTGCCAGATCTGTGCCTTTGGTATAATTATTTGCCACATATATGGTGTTTTTATTAACCACAGAGCCCTCATCACTGACAGATACATCGTACTCTACCGGCTTTCCAACAAAATAAAAGCTTTGATTTCCTTTTAATTGAATAGTAACTTTAGGTTGTGCATTTCCTGCAGAAATAGTTACCGGACTGCTACTGGTACTTGCAAAATTTCTGTCGATTGCCAGAACGCTGATAGCATATTCTCCGGCTTTGGTATAGGTATGTTCAATACTTGGCAGGATGGTGGATTTTTTAATTCCATTCCCAAGTTCCCAGACATAGTTCATTTTATCCTTATCCGGATCGCTGGCCTCAACTTTGGCTTGCAATTTAAATGGCAGTACACCACTTGTTTGGCTTACAATTAATTCTGAAATCTTTGGAGGGCGGTTCCCGACAACGAAATCAATTCTGGAGATACCGGCATCAGGGTTTTTTGAGAACCATCCTTTTCCATATTCAAGAATGTAAATACGTCCGTCAGGGCCCAGCTCCATATCGATCGGAGAGGAGAAGTTAGTCATCGGCATGAAGGCTTCCATATTATCATAATCACCATTCGGTTTCATGGTCACCGCCTTGATCCAGCCCCGGATCCAGTCGTAAATAAATAGCTTATTGTTATAGTAATCAGGATAACGTGTTTCCTTAGGGTACAAATCAGTATGATAAACTGGTCCGGCCATTGCATTTCTGCCGCCAGTACCCACCTGAGGAAATTCTTTTGAAGCCGCATAAGGGTACCAAATGAATGCAGGTGAAACAGGAGGAAGATATTCAAGTCCGGTATTATTTGGAGAATTATTATGAGGTTTAGCCGGATCAAAAGCTTCACCTATTGCACCATTGGTATAATCGTATGCTCTGTATGGGTAATTATTCCCGACAAAAAATGGCCAACCAAAAAAACCTGCTTTTCTTGCCTGATTCACTTCATCATAGCCTCTTGAACCTCTTTCAGGACTATCGGCATTCGCATCCGGGCCTACTTCGCCCCAATATAAAAATCCTGTTTTCTTGTCGATGGAGATGCGGTATGGGTTTCTGTTTCCCATTACATAAATCTCAGGTCTTGTGCCGGCTGTATTAGGAGGAAACAAATTTCCTTCCGGAATACTGTAAGTTCCATCCTCATTTACCTTTATTCTCATAATTTTTCCTCTGAGGTCATTAGTATTACCTGAGGATCTTCTGGCATCATATTGTTCAAGACCCGGGCGATTATCCATAGGCCCATAACCTTTATTAACAAAAGTCTGTTTTGGTACATCAAACGGTGTGGCATTATCACCAGCCGAAACATATAAGAGTCCATCAGGACCAAAGGCTATAGAACCTCCGGTATGGCAGCATATTTCCCTTTGAGAATAGAACTCCAGAATTACCTTTTCTGAAGAGTTATCCAGCTTATCATCTACAAATTTGAACCTTGAAAGACGGTTTACTGAAGTGTCTATCGGACTGTAGAAAATATAAACGTAATTATTGTCTTTAAAGGCCGGGTCAGTTGCAATTCCCAGTACTCCTTCTTCAGCGTTCACACCAGCAACTGCGGTCTTGTGATAGGCATTCAAAAAGCCAACCTGAGAAATGCTTTTGCTTTTCTCCTTGTACAGCATGATCTCGCCCCTTCTTTGAACCAATAGGATATCAAGATTCGGTAGTATTGCCATTTCAGTCGGTTCATTGAGGGTTCCTGTCGTCAGAACTGTTTTCACAAATCGGTTTTCTTCCGGAACCTGAGCTGTTTTTGCTTTTGTATAATTTAAAGGTGCATTATTGCCTAATGCATATTTTATACCTCCAAGAAGATGTTTCAGGAAAATCTGATCTGAAAAAGATTCATTGGTATGTCCCATACCTGTATAAAATGCCCTTCCCCCATCAAATTCATGATACCAGGCAATAGGATGGTAATCGCCATTCTCTCCACCTGTATAACTCTTTTCATCAAGTGAAATCAAAACCTTTACATCCGGATTTAAATTTTTGTAATTATACCATTCATCTTTATGCACCCATTTTTCATCAAGATGCTTCGTTGAAAGGTGGGTGCGGTCATTCACAATCATTGTAGCCTCCTGAATTTTTGGATGGCTTTTGAAGTATCCCCCAGCCAGTTTCCCATACCATTCCCAATCGTATTCTGTATCAGCTGCTGCATGGACTCCAACGTAACCGCCACCTGCCTGAATAAACCTTTCAAAACTCATTTGCTGCGGACTGTTCAATATATTTCCGGTTGTACTCAGGAAGATAACGGCTGAATAGTTTTTCAGGGAATCATCATTAAAATATTTCTCATTTTCAGTAGTGTCGACAATAAATCCGTTTTCCTTACCCAGTTTGATCAGAGCGATCTTACCTGCCGCAATTGATTCATGCCTGTAAGCTGCAGTTTTACTAAAGACAAGGACCCGTGGTTTAACTGCTTGATCCCATTTTGTGAAAGCAAACAGGGCAAGTATCAGCAAAGTGAATGGCAACAGTCTGTAAATTCTTTTCATGGTTATTTTTAAATTCTGAGGATATTATCATCCTGTATAATGAAAAGGATGGTATTTAATTGAGTATGATTATTAAAAATAAAAATATACATTTATTTTAAAGAAACTAATGAAATATCCCCTTGATAATTATTGTTAAGGTTATTTTTCCAATGGTTTAGCTAACAGGGTGTATTTTGAACACAATTAATCAAATTTCGATATTTATAAATTTTATATGAGTCATCTGATCCGCAGGTCATCTTTCTTATTCAACTCCTTGTTTTAGTTCGATCCAGCATTTTATGAACCTGTTCACCCGCATTAAATTATCGCTCATGATGTTCCTCGAATTTTTTATCTGGGGCTCATGGTTTGTCACACTTGGAACTTTTCTTGGCAGGAATCTTCTCGCAAATGGATCAGAAACTGCTGCAGTATTTTCCACTCAGTCCTTTGGTGCAATAATTGCACCTTTTATTATCGGTTTGATTGCCGACAGGTATTTCAACGCCGAAAGGATACTTGGTGTCCTTCATTTGATAGGAGCCATCCTGATGTCACAGATGTATTATGCAACTGAATTTGCAGGTTTTTATCCCTTTGTTTTCGGGTATATGATCCTTTTTATGCCTACCCTTGCATTGGTCAATTCAATTTCCTTTAACCAGATGAAAAGTGCCGAAAAGGAATTTTCTACGATAAGGATTTGGGGAACTATTGGCTGGATCGTTGCGGGTTTATGCATCAGCTTCCTGTTTAACTGGGACTCGTCAGTTGGAGTTTCTGAGGGGCTTTTAAGGAATACCTTTGCCATGGCCGGAATATCTTCGGTGATACTTGGAGTTTTTAGTTTTAGCCTCCCTAAAACTCCTCCCACCATATTTAAAGGGGAAAAAATTGCTCTGTCTTCTTTATTGGGATTTGATGCTCTTAAAATGCTCAATAACAGGAATTTTCTGATTTTCTTTATTTCTTCCATATTAATCTGTATCCCGCTCGCATTTTATTATCAGAATGCAAACCTGTTTCTTTCCGAAATCGGAATGGAAAATCCTACCGGAAAAATGACTGTCGGGCAAGTATCAGAGGTCTTATTCCTGCTGCTTTTGCCCCTGTTTTTCAGCAAATTCGGGTTCAAAAAAACCATTTTAGTCGGGATGATTGCCTGGGCTATCAGATATACACTATTCGCTTATGGAAATGCAAATGAACTAAGCACCATGCTTATTGTTGGAATAGCATTACATGGTATCTGTTATGATTTTTTCTTTGTTTCAGGTCAGATTTATACAAATTCAAAAGCAGGTGAAAAATATAAAAGTGCCTCACAGGGTCTAATTACTTTGGCTACTTATGGTATAGGAATGTTGATTGGCTTCTGGGTTGCAGGAATTGTAAGTGATGCTTATAAAATTTCAGATACTCAGCATGACTGGGAAAAAATATGGATGCTTGCCGCAGGTATAGCGGCAGTAGTTGCGGTATTATTCTTTTTAACATTTAGTCAGACAAAGGAAAATTCTGAAAGGAATATGGATAATAGTCTTTTTGAGATATGAATGGGGTATTTGCAGATTTATTATTTCAAATAAATGATTAATATTCAATCATTAAGAGGTAATATTAATCAATCAGTTTGCCGCTGGTGTTTTGATGAGCTTTCGATGGAAGACTTATGCAAACTTGCGAAGGAAATCGGGTTGGTGGGTATCGACTTGCTAGGCCCTTCAGACTGGCCGGTACTTAAAAGATACGGACTCAAATCTACCATGTGCAATGGTGCAGAGATCAGCCTTGAGAAGGGATGGAATAATAAGGTTTATCATTCGGAATTACTGAATAATTACAGGGAAATGATTCCTCTTGTTGCCAAAGCCCGGCATAAGAATTTGATTTGCTTTAGTGGAAACAGGGATGGTTTGGATGATGAAACCGGACTGCAAAATTGTGCAGAGGGTCTGAAGCAGATTATGTCTCTTGCAGAAAAGAATAAGGTTACCATAGTTATGGAGTTGCTAAACAGCAAGATCGATCATATTGATTATCAATGCGACAAAACATCCTGGGGTGTTGAACTGGTAAAAAAAGTTAAATCTGAAAATTTTAAACTTTTATATGATATTTATCACATGCAGATTGATGAGGGGGATGTGATCAGAACAATAAAGGACAACTATCAGTATATTGCTCATTATCATACTGCCGGAGTGCCTGGTCGCCATGAGATAGATGATTCGCAGGAACTTAATTATCCTGCAATTATGAGGGCAATACTTGATACCGGGTTTAATGGGTATGTAGCTCAGGAATTTATTCCGCTGGATCCTGATAAAGCAGGATCGTTGAAGGATGCCGTCAGGATTTGTGATGTTTAGAATATAGAATAAAGAATAAGGAACAAAGAGTAAAGATGATGAGGTCTTTGTTCCTTGTTCTTTGCTCCTTAATCAAAATGAAAATAAGATTTAGATAATAAAAATTAGAGACCAAAGAGTAAAGACGATTATGTCTTTGTTCCTTATTCTTTGCTCCTTAATCAAATAGGAAAAAAGGAATAGGAAATAAAAACGATTATGTCCATGTTCCTTATTCTTTGCTCTTTGATCAAAAATGAAAATGAAATAATAAAACAAATCAAAGGATATGGCTGATAATACGTATGATGCAATAGTGATCGGTTCGGGAATCAGTGGTGGCTGGGCTGCCAAAGAGCTTACCGAAAAGGGTCTGAAAACTATCATGCTTGAACGTGGTCGCAACGTTGAGCATGTAAAAGGCTATGAAAATGCGACAAAAGGTCCATGGGAGTTTCCTCATCGGGGCGGACGCACCCAGCAGATGATTGAAGACTATCCGGTATTAAAAAGAGATTACCCGCTCAGCGAAAAGAATCTAAATTTTTGGGCGAGCGATAAAGACAGTCCTTATACCGAAGTAAAGCGTTTCGACTGGTATCGCGGTTATCATGTAGGCGGCAGATCTTTGATGTGGGGGCGCCAAAGTTATCGCCTCAGCGAAATGGATTTTGAAGCCAATGCAAAAGATGGTATTGCTGTTGACTGGCCAATCAGGTACAAGGATCTTGAGAAATGGTATAGCCATGTGGAGCGCTTTGCCGGGATAAGCGGAACCAGAAATGGTTTAGCTCAGCTTCCTGATGGAGAGTTTCAGCCTGGAATGGAAATGAATGTGGTTGAGAAGGAAGTAGCAGCTCGTATCAAAGCACATTATAAAGGTGACCGTCACATGGTGATAGGCAGAGCCGCTAATTTAACCAAAGCACTTCCCGGTCGTACAAATTGCCAGTACCGCAGCAAATGTTCTTTGGGCTGCCCTTACGGAGGATATTTCAGCACCCAATCTTCAACACTGCCAGCAGCAGTGGCGACAGGTAATTTAACCCTGCGTCCATTTTCAATTGTCACCAAAATCCTTTATGATAAGGATACTAAAAAAGCAAAGGGTGTCGAAGTGCTTGATGCAGAAACAAACAAGACTTATGAATACTTTGCAAAAGTAATCTTCCTGAATGCTTCAACATTGAATTCTACCTGGATTCTGATGAATTCGGCAACAGATATCTGGGATGGCGGACTTGGAAGCAGCAGCGGAGAATTGGGACATAACCTGATGGATCATCATTTCCGCCTTGGGGCATCCGGTAGAATGGAAGGATTTGAGGATAAATATTATTTTGGACGAAGACCAACGGGGATCTACATCCCGCGTTTCCGCAATATTGGAAATGATAAGCGGGATTACATTCGTGGATTCGGTTATCAGGGTGCTGCCAGCCGTGAAGGCTGGGGCCGCAATGTGGCCGAAATGAATATTGGAGCTGATTTTAAGGATGCTTTATGCGAACCGGGAGCCTGGACAATGGGTATTACTGCTTTTGGGGAAACACTACCTTATCATGAAAATAAAGTTACTCTTGATAAGACCAAAAAAGATAAATGGGGTTTGAATGTATTGGCTATTGATGCCGAGATCAAGGAGAATGAGCTGAAAATGAGAAAGGATATGATGCAGGATGCGAAGGAAATGCTCGAAAATTCAGGACTAAAGGATGTGAAAACATTCGATACAGGTTATGCTCTGGGACAGGGAATCCATGAAATGGGTACTGCCCGTATGGGACTGGATCCGAAAACATCAGTGTTAAATAAATTTAATCAGGTTTGGGATGCACCAAATGTGTTTGTTACCGATGGTGCTGCAATGACTTCGGCTGCCTGCCAGAATCCATCTCTGACTTATATGGCGCTAACAGCACGTGCTGTTGATCATGCAGTAAGCGAACTCAAAAAAGGAAATATTTAATTGAGGAAATTATGAACAGAAGAGAAGCAATACAGAAAGTTAGCTGGATTTTGGGAGGAACTATAATCGGTTCAAGTATATTTCTTGAATACGGATGTAATTCGAGCACTCAGCAGTCTTCAGATTTTTTTGATAAGTCGACCACTGACCTGCTAAATGAAATAGCCGAGACCATACTGCCTAAAACCAACACACCCGGAGCAAAAGAAGCTAAGGTGGGTGAATTTATGAATGTGATGGTTAAGGATTGTTATACCAAGGCTGATCAGGAAATTTTTAAAGCAGGGATAAAGAGTCTTGACAAAGGATGTAAGGACAAGACCGGAAAAGATTTCATGGATTCCAATGCTGAAGAACGTACTTCATACCTTACTACACTGGATACAGAGCAAAAGGCGTATACTGAGAAGAAGTCTGCAGATGATCCCGCCCATTATTTCAGAATGATGAAGGAATTGACCCTTCTAGGCTTTTTTACCTCAGAAATTGGAGCAACAAAGGCACTGAAATATGTTGAAACACCCGGAAGTTATAATGGAAACCTGCCCTATAAAAAAGGTGATCGTGCCTGGGCATGATTGAAACAATTATTTTTACTCTGAACTATATTTATGAAGGAAGAAAAAAAATCTGGTAGTTCCAGAAGAGATTTCGTAAAAACTACCGCTTTAGCGGCAGCAGGTTTTATGATTGTACCCCGCCATGTTTTGGGAGGTAAGGGTTTTATCGCACCAAGCGATCGTTTAGTAGTTGCCGGAGTAGGAGCAGGTGGTAAAGGATCGAGTGACCTTACCGGTTTTGCAAGTGGAGGAAAAGCTGAAATTGGATTTTTATGTGATGTTGATGATCGCAGGGCTGCAGGATCTGTTAAAAATTTCCCTAAGGCAAAATACTATAAAGACTGGCGTGAGATGTTTGATAAAGAATCTAAACATTTTGATGCGGTTTCAGTCTCAACCCCCGATCATAATCATGCAATTACCACCCTTGCAGCAATGCAGTTAAAGAAGCATGTTTATGTCCAAAAACCCCTTACTCATGATATTTATGAGGCACGCATTCTAACAGAAGCAGCTGTACGTTATAAAGTGGTAACTCAGATGGGTAATCAGGGAGCATCAAGTGATGGTACTCGTAAACTAATAGAATGGTATAATGCAGGTGTGATTGGTGACGTGCATACCGTGTATTGCTGGACAGACAGGCCTGTTTGGCCGCAGGGTATCGCATGGCCTGCCACAAAAAGTGATATTCCAAAAGAGCTCGACTGGGATTTATGGCTTGGTACTGCACCTCAGACAAATTATGTAGATAAACTCGTACCATTTAACTGGCGCGGTTGGTGGGATTATGGTACAGGTGCATTGGGGGATATGGGCTGTCATCTTGTGGATGCACCATTCCGTGTTTTGGGCCTTAAATATCCTAGCGACGTAGAATGTAGTGTAGGAAGCGTATATGTAGATCAATTTAAGCGGGGATACTTCCCTGAAAGCTGCCCCCCGTCTTCTCATGTCATCATGACTTTTAATTCGGCTAAACAAAACAATGCTGAGGTTAAAATGCACTGGATGGATGGTGGAATTCAACCTGCCCGTCCGCAGGAATTAGGCCCTGATGAGATCTTTGGTGATGGTGGTAATGGCGTATTATTTATCGGTACCAAAGGCAAAATGCTTTGTGACACCTATGGTAAGAATCCAAGACTTTTGCCTGCATCACGCAATGCTGAGATCAATGTGCCAGCAACACTTGCACGGGTTCCCGGACAAGAGGCAGGACATTATACCCAATGGGTAGATGCAGCAATTGCCGGATATGGAAAGCAGGAAGTTAGTTCTGATTTTTCTATTGCAGGTCCTTTAACTGAAGCCCTTTTGATGGGTAATTTGGCAATCCGCGGTTTTGATATCCGTAAGCCAAATGCCGCAGGTAATGGTTTCACTTATCCAGGGCGATATAAAAAATTGCTTTGGGATGGACCAAATATGAAAATTACCAACTTTGATGAAGCCAATCAGTTCGTAAAGCGGGAGTACCGTAAGGGATGGACGCTTGGTGCTTAGTAGGCAAGTTGTAAGTTATAGGTTGTAAGTTCTAAGTTTTATGGCTGCTTCATTTAATGTGAAGCAGCCAAAATGTCTTTACTCTTTGCTCCTTACTCTTTTCTCGCATCTCATATCTCCCATCTTAATCTTACTACTGCACCAGCAAATTACACCCCCTGATATCGCTGTGGTCGAATCGTCCCAGGACTTCAAAACTGCCATCAGCATAGCATTTCCCAAGATCCTGTGTAGCGATAAATGAACATGAGTGGATATTTGCGAGATCTATAATATTGAGTCCGCCGGTTGATTCATTTCCCAAAAGAGTAAGCGGATCATTAGTGTCTCTGATTCTGACTTTCATCCATGGTGGAGTTTGAAAAATTCCTGACCCTTTAGAATAAGCCTGTGAAAGCAGTTCAGTCATTCCATATTCTGAATGAATTCGTGTAAGCCCGAATCCTGCACACAGCAATTCATGGAGTTCTGTTCTAAGAATTTCACGTCGCTTGCCTTTCATTCCCCCGGTTTCCATTACAATCAGCTCCGGGAATTTAATGGTATGGTTTTCTACAAAGTCTAAAAGGGCGTAAGTTACACCGATCAGGATCGTGGGGGTTTCAGATGTTTTAAGCTCTTCAAGAGTTTGTAACAAGTGTTCATGGTCATTCAGGAAATACCCGCTTTTGGGGTTTTCGCTTAAGCCGATCAGGTCATTAACCATATAAATCAGTGATGATCCTTCACGTTCGAGGTAGGAGGGCAGCAGGGCTAATATTGTGTATTTGCTGATATCACCATAAAACAAGTTGAATGCTGTTTTGTAGCTTTGAATATAGAATTCAATATCGTGGACAAAATGCCTGCTCTGGCTTTGTCCGGTAGTGCCTGAGCTGCTGAAAATAATAGCAGGCTCGTCTTTAGAGCAGCTAATTTTCTGACTTTTGAATAATTCTATTGGTAAGAAGGGGATGTTGTTAAGGTCTTTTACCTCTAGGATATCAATCCCAAGATTGCTGACAAAGCGACGATAAACCTCACAGTTTGTCATCTGATAGTTGAAGATCTTAAGTGCCAGCAGCTCAAAATCCTGAGAATCAGAAACAGAGAAAATACGATCCGGGCTAATATTTTGCACGTGCAAAGATAGGAAATGTGTTGCTAGTTGAGTGTGGAGAAGGGAGAGTTGAGAATGGATTGATAATTGAACCAGTCAATTTGCTATTCCCTATTCTCTAATCTATTCTTCATTCTCCACTCTCCCCTCTCAATTCTTCTTAACCGCTTCCCTGAACAAAAACCCTGAAAGTCCTGAAAACCCGGATGCGAGTCCCCCGATTATACCAGTAAGCAGCAGAACAATTATCCAGTTAAAAGAGGTATCCGGCAGACTTAGCATGCTACCAACTCTGTTTGCCAGAACATTTTCATTCGGGAGGGTATGGACTAGTCCCATACCTATCCACAAGAGGAATATTGCGAGAAATGCCGAGCCGAATGCCTGCTTTCCGGATTTCGCCATCCAAAAAGAAAGACCGAATGCAATGGGTGCAATGATCCACCAGGGTAGAAAAAATTGTAAGATCAGTGAAACTATAATGATTATAAGTAATAGCATGATTTTTAATTTAAGATTTTAGCTGGTTTATTTTTTATTTAGTTTCCAGGAAGAAATGATCCGTTTTGACTTCTCATCTTTTGCTTTTAAGTAAACCAGTTCATTTAGCTTACCATCCGACCAGGTATCAATCATATCATCATAATAATGGCTTCCCGGATTTCCTGACTCACCTCCGGGGAATACCCCGTAGGCTTTTACATCCTTGCCAAGGGCGACAATCATTCGCCAGGAAGGGCCATTGCTCTCGCTTGTTGCATTGACAGATGTTTTTGATCCTCCATTGTATAGAAATTTTGATCCAAATCCCGCCACTTTAGCCAGATGGGGAACATGCGTTTTTTTAAGGTTAGCCCAGGCCCAGTCCTTATCTAAAGGACCGAATTTGCGTTGCAGACTGTCGATAGCAAATTTAAAAGAAGCATTGACCAGATCAGCACGGGTTTCTTTTTTTGCAGTTTTTACATTATCCCACCATATCGCATCCGGCTCGTTGAGAAGTAATTGTACATTTCTATCACGTGATGGATAGCGCATAGGGGCTTTTGGATCTCCAAAATCATCCTGCCAGATCTGTGTTCCAAGATTCTTATGCCAAAGTTCAAAGATGCTTGCCCCAATTTCATCTGCATCGAAAAATTTATTCCATTTGCTGACGATGTCAAATCCTTCACGTTCACTGGCATTCAGTTTTTCAGTATCGACCAGGCCAACTAAAGTTGATAATATATTTTCTGCAAGGATACTGTAATTATCATTCTGTAAGTTTTGCAGACTATCAACATTTGCCTGAGTCATAACAGCGAGCCTTTTGTTGATCCGGTGGGAACGCTCATAACCCGAATATTCCCAATTTAAATAGTAAGGATAGCTCTGATCTGATGGAAACTGATTGGCTGAGCTAACAAAATTCCTGTCGGGGTTCTTAACAGTGGGGTTATGCTCTGCCGGAATCCTGCCTTTCCAATCGTTTGCAGGATCGCTTCCATCCAATAGAAACTTGCCCTGACCTTTCCATTTTAACGGGAAATAGCCATTGGGAGTGATAGCAATGTCATTTTCAACGCTTGCAAAGACAAAATTCTGTGCTGGGGCAGCAAAATGGGTAAGCGCTTTACGATAATCATTGTAATTCTTTGCCTTATTAAGGGCGATGAATGTTCTCACGTCATTCGAGCCAATATGAGCAACCCATTTTAAGGCATGTCCGGTCGGAATATTACTGATCTTTGGAAAATTATTGGGTCTTTGTTCGCTGGTATAAACTACCGGCCCGTGATGGGTATACAAGACAGTATCGCTTAAGATTTGACCATTGCTGATTTTTATATTCTCGATTCGCTCTTTTACACGAACCCATTTATTATCGAACCAGTATTCCTTTTTTGAAGCATCTCTAAACTTAATATTGTACCAGTCAAGTACATCAGCACCCACATTCGTTACCCCCCATGCCACATCCTTATTAAAACCAATGATAATTCCCGGCGAACCCGGAATTGAAACCCCACAGGCATTCATATCACTTGATGAAAGTTGTATCTGATACCAGATAGCAGGCAAAGTAAGATCCAAATGGGGATCATTTGAAAGTAAGGGATAACCGCTTGCGGTTTTGGACCCTGATAGCGCCCAGTTATTGCTTCCTATACCTTCTTCTTTTTCTTTGGTTTGGATATTGAGAGCGGTTTTGCTTTCAATGATGGAAGGCATTTGAGGAATATTTACAGGTTCAAAATCCCATTTTGTTCCAACGGGTATGATGGGATCCTCTCTGAAAGGATAATCAGGGAAAAGATCCTTTGTAATCTTCGGGCCATATTTCTGCAATATATTATTCATGTAGAATTCATTGGAACCTCCGGCAAGGGTGGCAGACATTAGTTTCAATAACAAGGCCGAGTTTAACGGTTTCCAATCTTCGGGTTCATAATTCAAAAGCTTAAATTCAATTGGATAGTTGGCAGGTTTTAAGGAGTGGATATATGCATTTACACCCGCTGAATATGCGTTCATTATTGCTTTTATTTCAGGGTCTTTCATCATAACTTCAACCATATTCTCAGCGCCATAAGTCATTCCCATACGTCGCTGGTATCGATCCAGTTCAATTGCTTTCGGTCCAACAACTTCAGAGAGTCTTCCCGAAGCAAAACGTGTCTGAAAATCCATTTGCCATAATCTGTCTTTGGCAGTGATATACCCCTGAGCAAAATAAAGGTCATGATCATTGTCGGCGAAAATATGAGGGATCATCTGATCATCAAAATGGATTTCAACCTGAGTATTTAATCCTTCGATTGTAATATCCTTTTCGGGATTTTGTGATCTGCTTTCAGCATTTGCCCAGAAACCATTGAATGGATCAAGGAATCTGGCAAGAGGAGGAATATCCCCAAATTTATGGTTGAGTGCAAAGATCAATGCAATGGCAAACAGACCCGAAATAACGGCTTTAACTATTTTCATGAGATTCTTTAAAAGATTAAATATGTTAAAAATTAACAGTTAATTCAAAAAATTGTTTGCTTCTGTATAATTTAAAAAATCCTCAAATTCATTGATATTTGTCCGCAAAGTGAATATTTTACTATGCTAGCATAAAAAAATATCAAAATTCTTTGTTTGAATTAAAATATTACAGTATTTTGTATGGTTAAAATGTTTTTAACCATACAAAATCTGAGAATTATGAACAGAATCTTTACGCGTTTAGCCTGTTTTTTAGTATTGCTAGTAATGACCAAATCAATGGTATTTGCTCAAAGTATTACTATTTCGGGAACTGTTACCGACAAACAAACAAATGAAACTTTACCCGGGGTTTCCATTAATGTAAAAGGAAAATCAATTGGAACATCAACAAATGCAGATGGCAAATTCACTTTCAGTACATCTGAGAGTACCCCATTTACAATTGTGATCAGTTATCTTGGTTATAAATCAATCGAGCAGGAGGTAAGAGCTTCCGTTTCTGACTTAGTTTTTGCTTTGGAATCACAGTCTATTCTTGGACAGGAAGTTGTTGTAGCCGCATCACGTACACCGGAAAGGATCTTGGAATCTCCGGTTTCAATCGAGCGGTTCGGACAAGCCGCAATTCGCGAAACTGCAGCACCAACCTTCTATGATGCCCTGAATAATCTGAAAGGTGTTGAGATGAGTGCTCAAAGCTTAACCTTTAAATCGATCAATACCAGAGGTTTTAATGCTAATGGTAATACCCGTTTCAACCAGTATATAGATGGTATGGATAATCAGGCTCCCGGTCTGAATTTTTCAGTTGGTAATATTATTGGAATATCTGAACTTGATGTTGATAATGTCGAACTTCTTCCGGGTGCTTCCTCCGCTCTTTACGGTGCAGGTGGTATCAACGGAACAATGTTAATGACCTCTAAAGATCCATTTACATCAGAAGGTGTCAGCTTTTCAATCAAGAAAGGGATAAACCATTTAAATGATCCACTGCGCGATACACAGCCATTTGAAGAAGCTGGAATTAGGGTTGCTAAGGCATGGAATAAGTTTGCATTTAAAACTACTTTTTCTTTTTTACAAGCTGATGACTGGCAGGCTGCAAACTATTCCAATTTTGATCGTACTGCAAGAACCTTTAAAAACGGTAACCGCAGCACCGATCCGAATTATGATGGTATTAATAGTTACGGTGATGAAGTGAGTCAAAATATGAGAATTATTGCAAACTCAGTTCAAACTGCAACTAATGCTGGTGTCGCAGCAGCAACCGGTGGTGCCATTCCAAATATTATTGGAATGATCAATGCCTCTCTTCCTCCAACGGCCACACCAGCTCAAATCGGCGGATTTTTGAGCGCTTTTCCTGCTGCATTAAGACCAACTATTCAAAATGTTCTTCCTTTTAATTTTGGTTTGAGAGCCGGATTAATTCCTGATCAGGCCGTATCAAGGACTGGTTATAATGAGGTTAATCTTGTCGATTATAATACTAAATCACTGAAAACATCGACTTCGTTACATTATAAACTGAGTAACACCGTTCAAGCCATCCTTCAGGCTAACTGGGGTTCTGGTACATCTGTTTACACTGGATCAGATCGTTATTCACTGCGTAATTTCAGTATCGGACAATACAAACTGGAGTTAAAGGGACAAGACTTTATAGTTCGTGGTTACACCACACAAGAGCGTTCAGGTGATTCTTATATTTCCTCAATCCTTGGTAGTTATATTAATGAAACATCAAAAGCAAGTACTACCTGGTTTCCTCAATATATTGGTAATTATGTAGGTGCGCGTTCTGCCGGATTACCTGATGCTCAGGCTCATGCAATGGCACGTTCTGTTGCAGATCAGGGAAGATTTGAACCTGGTTCTGCACAATTCGCAGCTGCTAAACATAAAATCATGAACACCACAATCAGTTCAGGTTTGGGTGCAAAATTTGATGATAAGAGTAATCTTTGGCATTATGAGGGGATGTATAATTTCACAAATGCTTTGAAAGGTGCGGTTGACCTACAGGTTGGAGCATCATTCAGAAGGTATGATTTGAATTCTGCAGGAACTGTATTTGATGACCTAAACCGCACAATCGATATTGATGAGACCGGTGCCTTTATTCAAATGGGTAAAAAGCTAAGTGAATCATTCAAACTTGCTGTTTCGGGTCGTTATGATAAAAACATGAATTTTGAAGGCCGGTTTACACCTAGGATTACCGGTGTTTATACTGTTGCACCTAATAATAACATCAGATTATCATACCAAACAGGATATCGTAATCCAACTACACAAAATCAGTATATTGACCTTTCTGTAGGTGGCGGATCAACCCGTTTAATTGGTGGTTTGCCTGAAATGGTGCAAAAATATAATTTGTATACCAATAAACCATTCACAGATGTCAGCTACAGGAATTTCCTTGCTTCAGCTTCAGCGGGAGCAGCAAACCCTGCCTTACTTCAAACTTATACATTTGATCCTAAAGGTGTAAGGCCTGAAAGTGTTAAGGCTTACGAGCTTGGATATAAGGGTTTGCTTGGAAGTAATGTTTTGATTGATGCTTATGGTTATTATAACACTTATAAGGATTTCATCACTGCAATAGAAGTATTCCAGCAAAATGGAACTGCATTCACCAAGTTTGGTGTACCGGTTAATGCTGCCGGTGATGTTTCTGCTTATGGAATGGCACTTGGTATGGATTATTTAATTGGAAAATTCAATCTGAATGGTAATATTTCATACAATCAGATTGGAGACCTTCCTGCTACTTATGTAAATGATTTTAACACTCCAAAAGTTCGCTATAATCTGGGAATCAGTAATCGCAGTGTTGCGAAGAATGTAGGTATGAATGTTTCTTACCGCTGGCAGGATTCATTTTATTGGGCATCATCCTTTGCCTCAGGAGCGGTTCCATCTTTTGGAACTGTAGATGCGCAAGTGAATCTGAAAATCCCTTCAGTAAAAGCTATGGTTAAGATTGGTGCATCCGATATTTTCAATAAATACTATGTAACATCATATGGAAATCCTGAGATGGGAGGTATGTATTATATCGGATTTACATTTAATCAGTAGAATGCTCTATCAGTGTCTATTTAATTAGTCTGAATTTTTATACTAACCAATTTATAAGTCTCGTTCCGCTTGTGGAACGGGACTTATTTGTATAGAAACATGGCAGATTCAATTTTTATTTCTAACTATGTGGCTTAGTTTTATTTGATGCGGCATTCAGAATAGTTTAAGATAAACTTTAGCCCTAACTTCTCAGATAATCTAAGATGAGAAGACATTTATTAAATAACAAACAATAAAATATGGAAGTAAGTAAGGATCCCTTATCTACGATTTTGGATATTAATGATCTTGAGGATGATATCCAGCACGTAAATAATCCGATTGTGGGGCTTGAGCCCATCGTTAAAAAGTACCTGGCGACTGTAAAAGAATACCGGCAGGAAGGAAATAGTTTTTTCTTTTCTGACGGAAATGCTCAGGTTGAAGTGAGAGTGGTAAGTGATGAAATAATAAGGGTCAGACTTGCACCTCAGGGTGTATTCCTCGAAGAGTTTTCTTATGCACTCAGCCATACAGAGCAAAAAGTTACCGTTTTCTCATGTGTTGAAACTGAACATACTTATAGTGTTCAAACAAATACTGTAGCATGTGTAATTAATAAGAGCGATTTTTTAGTCTCATTTGAGGACATTCATGGGCATTTGATCAATCAGGATCTTAGTGCCATGCATTGGGAAGAGAATGTTGATTATGGTGGATATTACGTGTACGCGACAAAAAAATGTAACGAGCAAGAAAGCTTTTTTGGATTAGGTGATAAGTCGAGCGATTTCAATCTGCGTGGCAACCGTTATATAAATTGGAATACCGATGCTTATTCTTTTGGGAAGGGGCAGGATCCGCTTTACAGGACCATTCCATTTTATATGGGTATTAATGGAGGAATCAGCTATGGGATATTTTTTGATAATACATTCAAAAGTCAATTTGATTTTGCCTGTCAGGATAAGGATAAAGTAAGTTTTTGGGCTGATGGTGGTGAGATGCAATATTATTACATTCATGGCCCTCATATGATGGATGTATTAAAGCGCTATCATAGTCTGACAGGAACTCATCAGATGCCAGCAAAATGGACATTGGGTTTTCATCAGTGCCGATGGAGTTATTATCCTGAGAAGAAAGTAAAAGATATTGCCCGCAATTTTCGTGAGCGAAGGATACCTTGTGATGCAATCTATCTCGATATAGATTACATGGATGGATACCGTTGCTTTACCTGGAACCGAAAATATTTTCCAGACCCAGCTAGGATGATGAAGGAATTGGCTGATGATGGTTTTAAGACTGTTGTTATTATAGATCCGGGAATTAGGGTTGATGAAAACTACCGGATTTTTAAAGAAGGAAAGCAAAATAATTATTTCTGCCGCCGTTGTGATGATTACTTCATGGAAGGACATGTTTGGCCGGGAAGATGTCAGTTTCCGGACTTTACAAATCCTAAAGTACGGGAATGGTGGGGAGGATTATTTAAAGAACTTGTTGATGCAGGAGTTGCAGGAGTATGGAATGACATGAATGAACCTGCTGTATTTGGCGCTGGTACCTTCCCTGTAGATGTACGCCATAATTACGATGGATACCACGGATCGCACCGAAAAGCCCATAATGTATATGGTATGCAAATGGTGCGTTCTACATATGAAGGCCTGAAAAAGCTGCAAAAGAATAAAAGACCTTTTACGATCACCAGGGCAGGGTATTCTGGGGTTCAACGCTATGCTACAGTGTGGACTGGGGATAATGTAGCTTCCTGGGAACATCTTAAAATAGGCATCGTACAATGCCAGCGTTTATCAGTATCGGGTATTTCTTTTTGTGGGACAGATATTGGTGGTTTCAGTGGTGAGCCTGATGGTGAGTTATTTACACGCTGGATACAAATGGGAGTATTTTCACCGTTCATGCGCGCACATTCAGCAGGAGATACAGCAGAACGCGAGCCATGGAGCTTTGGACAGGAATTTGAAGATATCAACCGTAAATTCATTGAACTCAGGTACCGCCTGCTTCCTTATATTTATTCAGCTTTCTGGGAGCATTACAAGCATAGTTTTCCTATTCTCAGGCCACTGGTCATGCAGGAGCAGGAAAATGTTTTAACACACAGTATTCAGGATATATTTACTTTCGGAGACAAAATATTGGTCGCACCGGTTAGTGAGCCGGGTGCAGTTACTAAAGTTGTGTATTTACCTGCGGGTAAATGGTATGATTACTGGACACATGAGCCATTTATAGGTGGGCAGGAACATCAGGTTTCGGCGCCAATTGATTCCATGCCAATTTTTGTAAAAGCAGGATCTGTTATTCCTGAATCACCCCTGATGCAATATGTAGGGGAGTATGAAGTAGATGAGCTGATATTTCAGATTTATTATTCTGATTATGAAGTGAATTCTTTCTATTTTGAGGATCATGACGATACCTTTGCCTTTGAGCAAAATATATACCTTGAGAAAAAGTATGTGGTGAACGGTGATCACAGATCCATGACGATTGTACAATCGGTAGAGGGTTTATTTACACCACGTTATGAGACCTATGATTTGAAAATCATAGGCTTGCCATTTACTCCTTCTAAATTCTTGATCGACGGAAAGGAATTTACTAATGATCTGGAATTTGATGATTTGAAGCGCATTAGAATAAAGTCCAGTAAGAATTTCAGGCGAATAGAAATTCTTGCCTGATGCAATCTATTGATTGATATATAATCATGTAACATAATCGACCTCAATTATGGCAAAAAAAGCTAATGCCATTCAGGCTGTAAAGAATGAATCATTGTCAACGGAATCATGGTATTCACGTTTTTCTGATTTTGATATCAGTCTGTTTAGGTCAGGTAAACATTATAAATTATATGAGAAATTAGGTTCGCATGTTGTTCAACATGACGGAGTTTCGGGAACCTATTTTGCAGTATGGGTGCCAAATGCACAGAGAGTTTTTGTAGAAGGGAATTTTAACGGATGGAATAAGGCATCGCATCCCATGAAGGTTAGGTGGGATGAATCGGGGATATGGGAAACTTTTATTCCTGGAATTGGAACCGGGGAAGTTTACAAATATTTCATTCAGTCAAATTCAGAAGAGAGTCTTGAAAAAGCAGATCCCTTTGCATTAAGATGGGAGGAACCACCATCTACTGCATCTATCGTATGGGATACCTGGTACGAGTGGAAGGATGGTCCATGGATGCGGTCAAGATATGATATAAATGCGCTGAATAAACCAATGTCGGTTTATGAAATGCATTTTGGATCCTGGGCACGGAGTCCTGAATCGCCTGATGAGTTTTTAAGTTATCGCCAGATGGCGGAGAAGCTAATTCCATACCTCCTGGAAACAGGATTCACGCATGTGGAATTTCTTCCATTAATGGAACATCCGTTCTATCCTTCATGGGGTTATCAGATTACCGGATATTTTGCTGCCACCTCCAGATATGGAACACCACAGGATTTGATGTTTTTGATTGAACAATTGCATGAAGCAGGCATAGGAGTGATTCTTGATTGGGTGCCTTCCCATTTTCCCGGTGATGAACATGGACTTTATCGTTTCGATGGAACTCATCTATATGAGCATGAAGATATGAGGAAGGGCTTTCATCCAGACTGGAAGTCCTATATATTTAACTATGGCCGAAATGAAGTGAAGTCGTTTCTGATCAGTAATGCCATATTCTGGCTGGACCGCTATCATGCGGATGGTTTACGTGTTGACGCCGTAGCATCCATGCTGTATCTTGATTATTCGAGAAAGGAAGGAGAATGGATACCTAATGATGAGGGTGGACGAGAAAATCTGGAAGCAATAAGCTTTATCAGAGAGTTTAACGAGGCTGTTTATTATAATTTTCCGGATGTTCAGACCATTGCTGAAGAATCTACTGCATTTAGCGGTGTAAGCAGGCCTACTTTTATGGGTGGATTGGGTTTTGGGATGAAATGGATGATGGGCTGGATGCATGATACTCTTGACTATTTTGGGAAAGATCCTGTTCACAGGAAATACAACCATCAGGGGATAACTTTTAGTACAGAATATGCTTTCACTGAGAATTTCATGCTACCATTTTCACATGATGAGGTAGTTCATGGAAAGGGTTCCTTGCTTGGCAGAATGCCGGGTGATGAATGGCAGAAGTTTGCTAACCTAAGGTTGTTATACTTGTACATGTTTACACACCCGGGCACGAAATGCCTTTTTATGGGTTGTGAGTTTGCTCAATCTGCTGAGTGGAATTTTAATCAATCACTCGACTGGCATTTGCTGGAATATGCGCCACACCAGGGGATCAAAGAGACAGTTACTGCGCTGAATAAGTTATACCGATCAGAACCTGCATTGTATGAAAAGAGCTTTGACTCTGAGGGTTTTGAATGGATTGAAGGCGGAGATGCTGAAAACTCAGTACTCGTGTATTCCAGAAAGGGAAATAATCCTTCTGATGATCTTCTGGTTGTTTTAAACATGACACCTGTACCGAGGAAAGCCTGGCGTATCGGACTTCCTTCGGAGGGAAGATGGAAGATAATATTTAATTCGGATGATTCACATTTTTATGGATCTGGATTATATGCACACCAAAATATTATTTCTGAAGAGACTTTCTGGCATGGAAAAGCGCAATCAGGCTTAATGAACCTGCCGCCTCTGGCTGGCTTGTTACTGAAAAAAGTGAATTAAAAATGTCACCTGATATATCCGCACACCTGATCCATCATTTCCATAACTATAAGGGCTTCTGAAGCCGAACATGGATTTGGACCTTTATTCAGGAAATAATTCACAACCTGTTCGATCATAGGTTGTTGGACATGTGGAATTGGAGGGTAGTGGAGGTCTTTGCTCTGCCCTTCAAGTATTAGCTGGCATCCATCAGTAAAGATTGGAAAACGAAGTGTTCCTTTTGTGCCCTTTATTTCGCAGAGATCATATTCTTTTTCGGGTGTGACAGTAAAATCCCATGTCCCTTTGAATTGCACATTATTTTCAAAAATAATATCTGCAGTCACAAAATCATCTGCCTGATAATTCTTCCCCCTATTAAATGAATTTCCTTTTACCGATTTGGGTTTACCGAAAAAATAAAGCATCAGATCTAATTGGTGAGGGGCAAGGTCATGAAATAAACCACCACCTGAAATCGTTGGGTTTACCCGCCAGGTATCAGCCACACCCGGAGTAGGGGACTGGAATAATTTGATCTCTGCAGATAAGATTTCACCCAAAGAATTATTCCTAATCAGCTTACGGATTTCTAAAAATCTGGGCTGGGCTCTTCGGTAATGAGCAATGCTGAGTTTACATGAGTATTTCTCTGAAGCTTTCAGCATCCTTCGGGCTTCAGAAGAATTCAGAGCCATTGGTTTTTCAACATAAACAGGTTTGCCAGCCTTAAAAGCAGCAATGGTGTAGTGCTCGTGAGAATCGGGAGGAGTGGCAATGTAAATGGCATTAACATCCCGATCATTGATTAGGGCATCAGCGTCGGAATACCATTTTTTTACATGATGCCTTCGGGCATAATCTTGTGCTAGTATTTTGTCACGGCGCATAACTGCAGCTAATGATGAGTTCGCAATTTTGTTAAAAGCCGGTCCGCTCTTGACTTCGGTTACATTGCCGCAACCAATTATACCCCAGACTATTTGATCCATTTTTCCCCTTAACGCTGACAGGGTTTTAAACCCTGTCAGCGTTACGAAAATAATTATTTAAAATGAAAAAATCTGCAAGCGGTTAATATCAATTAGTAAACGGTATTTGCCAAAAAAACCCTGCTTTAAACATAAAGCAGGGTCAAGCTTATTATAGAAAGATTTTTGAATATTATTTCACGCTAGCGATGTGCTGAACAAGGTCAATTAGTTTATTGGAATAACCCCATTCATTATCATACCATGCCACAACTTTTACGAAGGAATCATTCAGGGCAATACCTGCTTTTGCATCAAATATTGAGGTTCGGGCATCTCCTATGAAATCTGTTGAAACAACATCGTCCTCTGTATATCCTAAAATTCCTTTAAGTTCACCTTCTGAAGCTGCTTTCATTGCCATTTTAATCTGATCATAAGATGCTGGTTTGTTTAATCGTACAGTCAGGTCGACGACTGAAACATCAGCAACCGGAACCCGGAATGACATCCCTGTTAATTTCCCTTTTAATTCTGGAATGACCAGAGTTACAGCTTTGGCTGCACCTGTAGATGATGGTATGATGTTCTGGTAAGCACCTCTGCCGCCTCTCCAATCTTTTGCTGATGGTCCATCAACAGTTTTTTGAGTAGCAGTAACAGCATGAACGGTAGTCATTAAGCCTTCCAGTATCCCGAACTCATCATTCAATACCTTTGCCAGTGGGGCAAGGCAGTTAGTGGTACATGATGCATTGGATACAATTGTTTGATCTGCTTTCAGGTCCTTATGATTTACACCCATTACAAATGTTGGGGTATCATCTTTCGCTGGAGCAGAAAGTACAACTTTTTTTGCACCCGCCTGAATATGTTTTTGAGCATCTATCTGAGTAAGAAATAAACCTGTTGATTCAATAATATACTCAGCCCCAACTTCATTCCATTTTAGGTTTGAAGGATCTTTTTCGGCAGTAACCCGGATTGTTTTTCCATTAACTACCAAATGCCCGCCTTCAACTTCAACTGTTCCTTTAAACTTACCATGAGTTGAATCATATTTTAACATATATGCCATATACTCTGGGTCAACCAGGTCGTTTATACCTACTATTTCAATACCTTCACGTTCAATTGCAGCTCTGAAAGCCAAACGGCCTATTCTGCCAAATCCATTTATTCCAATTTTCATCTTTTTATTTTTTTTGGTTTTATTGCTTTGAATCTTCCTGAATTAAACAGGTCAGCAAGTGTTTAAATTATATTACCTACCAGATTCATTATTAATTTTTATTTGAATAATATTTTAACAAGTTATATATGGGCTCTTTAATAACTGAGCTAACTATCAAATTATTGTTTCGTGCAGCATTATGCAGGTATTCCTGAAAGCCAGCTGCTACGGTACCAATCATGTGTAATGGGACATTTGGATAATCTTGTTTAAGCGGTATGATATAGGTTTTGAAATAAAGATCAAATCCGTCAGTTACCAGCCCCTTTACAAAGCTATCGTCTTTATTCTCCATTAGAAAATCTGCAAAGGAGCTTAAAAACAAGGACGGCTGAGCTTGCCTGTATACTTTGTCAAGTATCTGAGTTCTATCGAGATCATATTTCTTTTTGAATTTGAATTCGAATTCATCAGGAAGAAGATCATTCAGATATAATTTCAGCAATCTGCGTCCTAACCAGTTGGATGATCCTTCGTCACCAAGGATATAACCAAGACCGAAATTATTTTCTATTATTTTTTTACCATCAAAATAAGCTGCGTTGGAACCGCTGCCCATAATGCCCAATATTCCTGGCTCATCAGCACTTGCGGCAAGCGCGGCGGCTTTGAGGTCATGATCTACAATAACTTTGCTAAACCTGAAAAACCGACCAAGAGCGTTTCCTACAATTTTCCTTCGCTCGTTTGAGGATGCTCCTGTACCGAAAAAATAGACCCATTTAATTTTTTCGGCATTGTTTATTAAGTTGATATTTTTATTCAGGAATTGCGTGATGTAGTTCTCATCATTAAAAAATGGATTGATTCCAGGAGTTTTAAATTCACAAATTGTTTTCCCTTTTTCTGCCAGCTTCCAATCAGCATGCCTCGATCCACTATAAACTACTGCAATCATATATTAAATAGATAATACACTCACCATTTCCATTAAATCATCCTCAAGTTTGAAATGAGTAAAATTTAATGCTTCCTCCAGGGGTGTCATCACAACTGAATTTCCCCGCAGACCTACCATTTGACGGGTTTTTCCAGCAATTAATCCTTTTACTGCCGCAAAGCCTAAGCGGCTGGCCAGTACCCTGTCAAAACTGCTTGGACTGCCCCCACGTTGTAAGTGCCCTAATATAGTGACTTTGACGTCGTAAAAATCAAATTTTTCTGTTACACGTTTTGCAAGTTGATAGGCTCCTCCACTTTTATCGCCCTCGGCTACTATAACAATACTGGAGGTTTTTTTGTTTCTGGCATCGAGTGACAATTTTTCAATTAGCTCATCAATAGCAGTTTCACGTTCTGGTAAAAGAACAGCTTCAGCACCACCTGCAATTCCTGAACGTAAAGCAATGCATCCTGAATCACGGCCCATTACTTCGACAAAAAACAGTCGGTTATGCGATGCTGCAGTGTCTCTTATCTTGTCAATCGCTTCAATTACCGTATTGGTAGCAGTATCAAATCCAAGGGTAAAATCAGAACCATAAAGATCATTGTCAATGGTACCAGGAATACACAAAATCGGAATATCAAATCGTGAAGAAAGGCGTTCTGCACCTCTGGCTGTACCATCACCACCAATTGCAACCAATGCATCAATTCCTTTTGCTTTCAGATTTTGGTATGCCATTGCTGTCCCTTCGTCTGTCTTGAACTCCAAACAGCGGGCAGTTTTTAGGATTGTGCCACCCAGATGTATTATGTTTCCGACAGAACGAGCATCCATGTCCCAAAAATCGCTGTCAAGCATTCCCTGATATCCCTTACGAATACCTACAACCTCAATTCCCATGAATATTGCAGTTCGAACAACTGCTCTAATACATGCATTCATTCCGGGCGCGTCACCTCCAGAAGTAAAAACGCCTATTTTTGTTATTCCTGACAATTCTGATTATGAATAATATGCACGAATATAGTGTGTATTTTTTACACTAAGTAATTTTTGAATATTTTTTCCTACTTTATGACTAATCCTTATATATTTAGTTTTTAAATTTTACATTTTGGGAACAATTCTGCCTAAGTTCGATTCGGTATTTTCTATTGACTGCGTAATATTTGGTTTCGATGAGGGAGAATTAAAGATTCTACTGATTGAACGAAATGAAGAACCATTTAAAAACTGGTGGGCATTGCCCGGATATATTGTTGAGCAGGATGAAAGTATTGATCATGCCGCTGAACGTATTCTATATGAGCTAACCGGGCTTAGAGGAATATATATGGATCAGTTTCATACTTTCGGAGATGTAAACAGGCACCCTCAGGGAAGGGTAATTACTGTCGCCTATTATGCAATGATCAGATTAAGCGGGAGTAAAGATCTAAAGCCTGTTAGTAATTATGCATCTAAAGCAGTATGGATTCCGGTAAATGATTTACCAAAACTGGCCTTTGATCATGAGAAGATTTTTTCCAACGGTTTTGAAAAAATCAGACACAAAATTAGTTATCAACCCATTGCATTCGAATTGCTTCCGGAAAAATTTACTCTCACCCAGCTTCAACATTTGTATGAAGTTATATTAAATAAGACTCTGGATAAGCGGAATTTCAGAAAGAAAATGCTTAATTACGGTATACTAAAAGAGCTTGACGAGAAGCAAAAGGGGGTATCCTACAGAGCGGCTAAACTCTATAAATTTGATAAGCGTAAATATGCCAAACTTTTCCAGAAGGAAATTACTTTTGGGAAGTGATTGCGGATCAAGTCCGCAATGACAGCGGATCAAGTCCGCAATGACAGCGGATCAAGTCCGCAATGACAGCGGATCAAGTCCGCAATGACAGCGGATCAAGTCCGCAATGACAGCGGTTTAATTCCGCTGACAGAGGGAAAATTTTAATTACATTTTTTGGGAAAGAACTATCGGAATTCTTTTATCGACAAGCATAAACCACAAAGGTGGAATCAGGGCCGGTATCATCATACTGGCATAACCACCAGGAAGTACCGGACTTTCGGGATAAGAAAGCAGTTGATTAAATGGCTTTGACGCATGAAAATGATGATCTGAATGTCGGCTTAGGTCGATGAGCAGAAAGCGGCTGATCAGTTTATCACTTTGCCAGGAGTGTTTTTCGTTTACACGTTCATTGTCCATCCTGCTTAATCCATAATGCTCAATATAATTGGTATATTCTAGCAAAAGGTTTGCAAAAATGGCTTGAAGCAATACTGCAGCTGATACTTCCCAGCCCCAAAAGATCAAGCAAAATATCATAATTACAATGTATCCCGATATACAACTAAGCATATAATTATTTAAACCGTATGGCGACTTATTTTTTGCCTTACAACGAAGTTTTTCCATTTGCATGGATTGTTTAAACTGACCATGGATCGATCGTACAACAAAATGATAATAGTTTTCACCGAACCTTGCGGTGACAGGATCCTGATTTGTACCAACATATTTATGATGTATACGCAGGTGATGTATATAAAAATAGGGATTGAAAACTGTGAATAAAAGGAAGCGACCTGCAAAATTCCAGATCTTGTGCTTTCTGTGAATCAATTCATGGGCAACAACAATCGCAAGAGTACCAGAAGATCCACCTGTGGAAAGTGCGGCAGCAATTATCCACTGATCCTGAATAATATTTGTTGAAATACCATAAATGAGACTCGAGATCGCTAAAATTTGTCCGCTGAGTGATAAAATCATTAAGATATCAGGAAGCTTGTCCTCTGTCCAATCATCGTTTGTATGGTCCTCAGGAAGCAATATTTCAGCAATTCCGAGTATAATAAAAGAGAAAGTAAAATTTAAAAGCGTAAACCACCCACCCGTAAGATTTCCAAATATGACCAGTATAACCGGGATCAGATTTAAAAAATATTTCCAGTTACGGAAGGATCTGCCTGTTCTCTTAACTTCAGTAAACATTTTTTGATTTTAATTTTTTAACAAATTTCAAAAAATTAATCCCTGCCTTTGTATGCTTGAAGAAATCCCTTTATAACTGTCCCTGCTAATTCAAAATAGGATTGCATTAATTTGTCTTAACAGTTGGTTTAAAAGAATTTAAATCCTTGTTTCAGGTTAAGAATTTTATTTCATTTTCAGACCTAATTTACATATTATCAATGAATTTGAGCTTTCTTATTCCTGCCTGAAAAAAGGATCATCAAAATTGCCCCGGAGGCTATAAATGCCCAGCCAATCCATCGGTATTGGATCATTCTGCCCGCAACAGCCGCCAGTTTTCTTAATGGTATAAAATTAAAGTAATTGCTGACTTTAAAATATACCGCCCCGAAGGTAAAAGCAAGTACCAGAAGTAATGTACAACCGCAGAAACGTAATAAACCTCTTTTATTGCCTGCTGCAGCTATCAGTGAGAGAATGGCAAGAGAATAGACTATCGATGCCAATACCGTATCAAGATCCCAGTAATTCCAGTTACCGATAATTGGTATATGCAGCATAGGCATCATTCCTCCGGCAATAACCAGGATTGAAGCAATGATTCCGATGTAGTTTTTAATTGTCATTGGATTTGGAATCAGCCTTTTAATGCTGATTGGGGGTTATTCCCTTCAGTCAGTTCCATTTTTTCAGCGAAATGAGCGCAATAATCCCGAAGATCTTCAACTATTGCTTCTTCACCGGTTGCCCTTAAAAAACTGTCCCCCATAGTTTGAAGTGTCTCATAAAAAAACCGCTTCATTTCATCAACAGGCATATCTTTTGTCCAAAGGTCTATACGGAGTGAGTTCTTATAATTATGATCCCATAAAGCCAGCATCATTGATTTAACAGGTAAAGCTTCCTTGTTTTGAGAGTCAGTTGATTCCCAAAGAATATTTTCAGGTACGTTCTGCTCGTCTAGTTCTATGGTAAGTTTGATTTCGGCTTTTTTCATTCTTAAATTGTAAGTAATAAGTTGTAAGTAATAAGTAATAAGTTTTAAGTAATAAGTTGCTCCTGCCTGAGGTTCTATTCTTGATATTTTATTTCTCTGTATTTTAGGTTTTAATGGCTTGTCTCTTCATTCTCAACTGTCTACTCTCAACTCTCCACTCTCAATTCTCAACTGTCAACTGAAATTATACAATTTAAACAATACCATCAAAACAGCCACAAAGATGAGAAATAGAAGTTCAATTAACCAAATGCGTTTTAGCTCAGAAATATATCTGCGGAAAACCTGATCTATTATAAAACTGAGTATAAGCAGAATAATTAATGGAATGCTCCCTAATTTACGAAATCCGTTTTGATCAGGAAAAAGGAGCAGGTAAGCAATACTAACAATTAGCAAGGAAGAAAGGATGTTTAGCGGAGTTAAGCGCAATTTCATTTTTTCCGGTCTTTTTTATGAACAGAGTCGAATTTGACACTCTTTTTTCTTCTGGCTGCACCAGGTTTATTATTTCTGACTTTGGGTTTTGCTTCTCCCTTTACAGAGTTAACTCCTTTCGAATTCTTAGCCTTTTTCTCATGGAATGCACCTTTGAATTCGGGATCATCTATTCGTTTTTGCAGATCAATCTCCCGGGCAATATTCTGACGTTCTTCGTAGGGTGTATCATCGACGAATACAGTTTCGGGCATTACGGATATTGGAATAGTTTGTCGGATCAGTTTTTCAATCTTTTCAACGTAATATTCCTCTGAAGGGCTGCAAAAAGTAATTGCATCACCTGATTGAAGTGCCCGACCGGTACGTCCGATCCGGTGAACGTAATCTTCAATGATTATCGGAACATCAAAATTGATCACATGGCTCACATTACTTACATCCAGTCCGCGGGAAGCCACATCAGTTGCAACCAGAATCCGTATTTCCCCTTCCTTGAAAGCATTGATTGAATTAATCCGGGTGTTTTGTCCTTTATTGGCATGAATAACTCTTACCTGATCAACACCATATCGACGTTCGAGGAAATGAAAAATATTGTCAGCTACCGTTTTTGTTTTACAGAAAATGATCAGACGGGTAAAGTCTTCCGTATCCCTGAGTAAATGTTGAAGCAGGTTCAGTTTGGTTTTCAGGTTTGGAACTTTATACAGAACCTGACTAACGGTTGCAGCAGGAGTTGCCTGCTCAGCCACCTCGATCACAGTGGGATGTTTCAGGAAATCGCCCGAGATCTTATGGACCAATTCACTCATTGTAGCTGAAAAAAGCAGATTCTGACGTTTTCTTGGCACAACCTCCAGTATCCGGTGAATGGAACCTATAAAACCCATGTCCATCATTTTATCGGCCTCATCCATTACCAGAAATTTCAAATTTTGAGTGTTGATATTCCCTTCAAGATATAAATCCAGAAATCGTCCCGGGGTTGATATGATGATATCTACCCCCTTTTTTAATTCGGCGATCTGGGTCTTGGGACCTAAACCCCCATAAAGTACTACGGTTCGCAGATCAGTATATTTAGCGAAGGTTTTAACATTTTCTTCGATCTGCATCGCCAGTTCGCGCGTAGGGGCGATGATTAATGCCCTCGGATCACTTCCCTGTGCAAATTTAAGCTTCATCAGGATAGGCAATACAAAAGCAGCGGTTTTACCTGTTCCGGTTTGTGCAATCCCCATAATATCCTGTCCGGATAAGATCGGCATGATCGCTTTTTCCTGTATTGGAGTCGGCAGGGTATAGCCTGCATCAGCAACAGCATTCAGGATCTGCCTGTTCAGCTTAAAATCTTCGAAGGATAATGACATCTTGCAAAGGTAGGGATTTGGAATTTAGATTAGGACTTATGGGGTCAGTTGTCTGTTGTCAGTTGCCTGTTGTCCGAAAATACTGCCAGTTTCACATCAATGATGCATGTCCTTAATCCTTGTTCCTTATTCTTTGCTCCATTATTATATTCATTCTAAAATTCAATATTTGTTTATACTTATGCTGACAAAGAACTAAAGAAAATTATTACCAAATTTGCATTTAACTCTAAACCTCATGGAATGTCATCAATAATCATTAAATCTGCGACAATTGTAAATGAAGGCCGGACATTTATTGGGGATGTATTTATTAAAAACGGACTGATAGAACAGATCGGATCAAGCCTAAATATGGCTGCTGATAGGTCAATCAATGCCGAAGGCCTGCACCTGCTTCCTGGGTGCATTGATGATCAGGTTCATTTCAGAGAACCAGGTTTAACCCATAAAGCAGATATTTTTACAGAGAGCCGGGCTGCTATAGCCGGAGGGATTACCTCCTTTATGGAGATGCCCAATACTGTACCCAATACCCTGACACAGCAATTGCTCGAAGATAAATACCAGATTGGAAGGAAGACCTCAGCAGCCAATTATTCTTTCTTCATGGGAGCAGGAAATGATAACCTGGAGGAAGTATTAAGAACGGATCCGAAAAATGTCTGTGGAATCAAGGTATTTATGGGTTCTTCTACGGGTAATCTGCTA
>Ga0209512_1001079_pt1 | contig 36469 bp, 26 predicted proteins | sample frozenSSSSmetaG_FD_184142 | JGI IMG/M metagenome (GOLD analysis project Ga0209512, IMG submission 184142) | Glacier valley bacterial and archeal communities from Borup Fiord, Nunavut, Canada, to study Microbial Dark Matter (Phase II) -... | ecosystem: Environmental > Aquatic > Freshwater > Ice >...
TGGAGTATCAGAAAGCCCAAGTATACAACTTACTAGAAAAAGTTGGTGTAAGCTTTAAAAAGAATCAAGGGTTAATTAGTAACGTGTAATTTTTTAATATACTTTCACCAAAAGTGACGAAGAACCACTTTGTTCGGAATAATCAGGGGTATGAAGGTTATTTTGAATAATTGTATTCAGTAATCTTGTATCGCTTGAAACAGTTACTCCACCAGTGTTTACGATATCAGTGCCTACTTTACTCATAGTGCCTCCTAAATAGGTTTTTACCTCTAATGTGAATTCTCCTGAAGCTACAGAATTATACCAAACTGCATACAAAGCGACTTTAACTATGTTTGGAGATGCAGGGAAGTCATCTTTAAACTTCTTTAGTCCGACCAACACACCTTCGATACCGACTGCTGCCGAGCTACTATTGGTGTCATCAAGCCCCCACCATAAATATGAATTATCTTGAGGAAATGCTGCGTTAGGGACCGTTGGATTGACACCACCAAAACCAACGTAAATATTATCTACACTTGGAACACTATTCCCTTCAAATTGGACCTGAATATCTAAATCTCTACCTGCCGATGGGTAGTTCCATAAATACCTAATGACCATGTAATCAAACTGCGTTATTATAATATCCTCTGCGGCTGTAACAACAGTGAAACTTGTAGTATAAGTGCCTACCGTAACATTCATGCTCACACTTGTAGAGTTAGTGGTAGCACTATGAAGTTGTAACTCAATATAGTCTCCGTTATTAACCGTACCTGTAACATTCGTAAATGCTCCACCGTTCTTTGCCCACTTACCCGCACTAACAGAAATTGGAAGAGGAACCGTTATACCCATAATGTAAGCAACCTCAGAAGTATAATCTACATTTAGTGTTGCGTTGTTAATAGTTCCGAAAGAATATAGATCGGGAGTCGGATCTTGCGGTTCAGGAACACAAACTGAAGGTTCCCATATTGGCTCAGCGTAATTTATGTCTTCTGGAACATTAGGCTTAGTAATTCCTGTAGGAAGAGAACTGTAAATAAAGTATTCTTCCAAAGTTGTATATCCCCTATACCCATTCTGTAAATCATATTGACCAAGCACACAGAATCTTGCTCCTGCAAACGGTCTCCATCCCTTATCTTGAGGGGTTTGCTTCGCAGTCAGGCATATCTTTTTAGGTGCGCTCCATACTCCGTCGACTAAAGCGCGGTATGTAAAAGAATCAGCTCCTTCATAATCAGCATTAGGTGTATAAACGACATCCGTTCCGGTGATGACTGCAGTCCCATTTGATGGAGGTGTAACTATTTGAAAAGGTGTTGTATCAGGTAGTTCAGGAAGTTTTGTATTCCAGCCAGTAAAGCCATTGAAATATATGTATTGATTATAACCTGCAATTGAAATAACAAGCTGCCCTAGCAACTGATCGAATCCCATAATAATCTTAGCCTTATTTGCTGATGCTTTAGAAAGCAATTTCCTGACATCTGCGTCCAGATTGAAGGTCTTAGAAATAGGTTCCTCACCATTGGCACCAATACGGATGATAACTCCTGCATTTGCATAAATAGTATACTTATGGGTTCCATTGACACAAAATGCTTCTGGGTTGTTTCCAATTCCTCCTGCATAAGCGAAATATTGTAAAGGGTTTAAAAGCTTAGGAGATCCAGCACGAAGTGCCAATCCAGCATCATCAATTGCGATTCTCGCATTCAACGGCACGTAACCTGTATGCAGGGCTTTAAAAACAATTATATTGTTATCATCAACCGCCAGGCGTTTTGTGTCACCGAATTTATCATTGTAATCATCGTAGTCGGTACCGTCGAAGTCACTTAAACCATTAATGGAAGTATACTGCAAGCTATTGTTACTAAATCTGTAACGATTAGGAAACGCAACTACTCCCAAACCAATATCCTCAATATTGGTTCTGCCATTATCGTTGATCAAGCTTGAATAAAAATCTGAGAAGCTTGGATCCTCAATAGGCACAATGATAACTTGAGCACCTGGATAAGTAGTAGTAATCGGCATCTCCCTATTTCTAACATATGCAGTGCCTTCATCTATCTTAACTAGCGCGGGTAAAGTTTCTGTTTGGTTTTGCAGATTAGCACCATGGTAGGCATTTTCTGTACCGGCATTTAAAATCGGGAACTTCTTTTGAAACTGGTAAAATTGCTTATTTAAAAGGTTGGATCCACCAGATGCAGGTTTATATATTTCAACAGTAGACAAATCTTCGATTGTAACTGCCGGCTTACGTATTTTGATCACTCCACGATTATCTACAAGATCGTAAAACAAGTACGTTTTGGCTACGCTGTCGCCGATAGGTGCGGATAATTCGTAAGTAGTTCCAGTCGGAGCGTCAGTGATTTCTCTTTCACTACCCTCAACAACGATCATTCGGCCCACATTAGCTACATCAGCAACGGCAACGGTAACAGTGGTTGAACCGTTTGTGGTAATATTTGAAGATATCTTTAATGAGCTAGAAGCTTTGAATTCTAGTACCTCAGTTTCAAAGAAATCATAATAATTACCGGATACCGTTTTCTGAATAAGCCTTATCCTATCTCCTTTGTCAAAGGAATACTGCAGGTTTGAGTTAGGATGTATTTTATTATAAGTGACCAAGCTGCCTATTACAAGATCCTGATATTCTTCAGTGGTAGTTCCCTGAACATTAATAACCTTTTGAATGAGCATTTGAATGTAATCACCATAAACCAAATCGTTCGACCTAACTATCTGGTAAAATTTAGCCCATACTGGTGGCTTATGCTTGATGTCAAGTGTTACTATAGGGCTTTTAAAGCCACCTAGCTCATTAATTGTTTTGATGTTGACAATCAACCATCATTAGTATAAGTAAGCGTTGTAGGATCGTCGAAGTCTTGGTAAATGATACCGTACTTTTTTGTTGATCCAAGCTTTTCATTACTTACTGACTGGCCAGTATCTTTTAAGGTACTATAGGAGATTGGATTTACTGATCCGGATGTTCTATAATACCCTTGTTCATCATTGTCCATAATAGAGAATTCAAACGAAACATTTCCATCAATATCAGTTTCGTTCGTATAGATATTCCGGGCAGGAAGACCGTCTGCTGAGAGGATAATTAAGTTGGTGCTTAGAATTTGTGCTTTAAGCTTATTAGCTACAGTAGTAGCTGTATCTGTGTTTTTGGCGGGATACTTGAAAGTGTTACTTTTACGATCGCTGAGTAAGTATAACACGAACTCATTGCCTGTTTTTACGTCATGACCAATGGTTACCCTGTGGCTGTTTGCTCGTTTTGTGGCTGTAACACCATGAGACTTACCGGTTAAATCCACGTAATCCGCGTTACCTACGAAGGTCTTGTGCCTTAAATATGCTGCCATTCCTGAGATTGGTCCAGCATTCAAGATAGGTTCGTTGAATTTGTTCTCAGTTCCATTGTCAATGAATAGATCAATGTAAGAAACAGATGCAGTGATATCTATAGCTATTACTTCCTTTCCCTCTTTACCACCAGCGTAAACCATATGGCTCTTTGCGATTGCTTGGCAATTTGGCTGACGAGAAATAAAATTATATGGTCGAATTACTTTTTCATACGGTGTTACCGGATATACACTGTCATTATAGAATTGGTATGTGTAGGTAACATTGTCGGCTATCTTCAAATGCTTTTTATTCAAAGTAGCAATCAGCTGCCAATCTAATAAACCTTCATTATTTTGTTCGCCAGTAGTACTTTGCATGGCAATCTCAATCATCTCTACATCCAAGTCTCCTGTTTCTGTAGTGATATCCAATCGGTTATTATTCGTTGGAATAGTCTTTTCTCCAGTGAAAGCTTCTTTATCCGGAAGAGCAATCGAACTGAAATCTGACCAGTTGCTTTTTTCACCATCACGATATGTGTACCTACAAGCAAATCTCCTTAAGGCACCATAAACCTTATTGAAAGCCTTTGTAGTATCCGACGCATAGGCAACAGTTGGCGCGTAATCAGAAGTCCTTTTGTAAGCATTAATAAACGCCTCAAGAATCGTTGCTCCATACCCAGTCGAAGTCTTGTCGAACAACCGGTCTATATTAGTTTTACGAGCTTTATTTAAGCCATCTACCCAGTAAAGGAGATTATTTCTTACAACATCAGCATGATTGATAAAGTAATCTTTATTTAGGCGCATGATATCGAAGCCACCAGTATCAGTCAAATTCAAGAGGACCTTGTTAACTTTTAAAGCAAGGCCATCAAATTGATAGATACCATGGAAACCATCTTTGTTCCAATTGAAGAAATAAAATCTGTTATTTTCATGGTCTTCAGCTGTACCGATGGTTTTGTTCTCACCATCAGGTAGACTAAATACCACCTCTAAGTTTCCTTTCGGTGTGGTAACAATAGCTTTGTTTCCAGCTCCAGAAGAGTTGTTTAAAATATTTAATGCATACAAGAAATCTCCCTTTGGAAGATTAGCCAGGGAGATATCAGAGTTCTGACCTCCAAGAAGGTGACTTTGCTGGATGTTTCTACTATTCTCCATGGTATATAGCTGCTAATTTTATGTGTATTAATTGGATAGATTCCAAATCATGATCATTAGATCTGTTTTTAAAACTTTTGCTGAACTGATAAGAGTCGAATCCTAGGATATTAAGAAAGCTTGTTAGTTTATAGCCAAATGAGGATTCATGAGTATTATGTCCGTCAGTACATAGGTGCTCATCTTCAGTACGCGGATTATCACGAAGAGCATTTAACCAGTCATTATAAGTAATAATACCATTGATAATTAATGAAAATGGTGTTATGCCTTTACGGCATAACACGTTTCCATTGTAATTTTCTGAAGCCCGCTCCAGAGATAGTTTCGTTTTCATTGTGTTGGATTAGAAGATAGAAGTGGAGGTAGAGGTATCGAGTGATACTGACTCCTGAGGGTCAGAAAATTTCATCAGTGAACCGTTAAAATTTAATTTTACGGTGTCGCAGATGCCATTTCTATTTTTACCAAAAATAAGTTCAGTTACACCAGCGGTAGAATTACCTTCCTCATCTTCTTCGATTCCGTAATATTCTGGACGATATAGAAAAACAACCTGATCAGCATCTTGCTCAATTGAACCTGATTCGCGCAAATCAGAAAGCATAGGTCTTTTCGCATTGCCAGGCCTTTCTTCAACCTTACGGCTTAATTGAGATAATGCAATTACAGGCACTTCAAGTTCTTTAGCAATCATTTTTAAGCCGCGGCTTATTTTACCAATTTCTTGTTCCCTGTTGCTGTTTGACTTATCCTTTCCGCCTTCCATTAACTGAAGGTAATCGACAACGATCAAGCCTATGTTATAGCGTTCCTTCATACGTATAGCTTTCGACTTCAAAGCTTGTATAGTAAGCCCCGGAGTATCATCAATATGTATTTCTGAGTCAATGAGTTTATGAATGTTATTATGTATTTGTTGCCAATCATAGTCATATAAGTTCCGTTTCTTAATTTTATCTTGAAACACGCCGGATTCACTTGATATCATCCTATCAACTAATTGGTCGCTGCTCATTTCTAATGAGAAAATGCCCACCGGAACCCCATGCTTTAAAGCTGCATGCTTAGCTGTTTCCATAGCTAGAGCTGTCTTCCCCATAGCAGGCCTTGCAGCTAAAATGATCAAATCCGTTTTTTGCCAGCCGCCAGTGAAGCTATCTAACGTTTCATAGCCAGTACCAATGCCAGTCAGCTCATTAGTATTTTTTACCTCGTATGCTATTAAACGCCTTTTAATAACTTCATCAATTTTAACATCGGTTCTGCCATAAGTATTCTTGACACTATCGAATATTTGGCTTTGATGAAACTCTACCAGATCAAATACATCATTTGATGCATCGTAAGCTTGTTCAATTGTCCGGCTGCAGACACGGATCAATTCCCGTTGAATAAACATCTGGTGTATAATCCTAGCATGATCAACGATATTAGCAGAATTTGAAACTCTGGAAGTTAGATCAGTAATAAAAAACGCACCTCCAACTTCTTCTAACTTTCCGGCTTTCCTTAATTCAGCTGCGACAGTCAGTATGTCTATAGATGATGACTTAGCAAATAAGGAGGTTATTGCCTTGAAGACCTCTCCATGTTGCATTGAATAAAAGCTATCCGCGCTTATTATATCTGAAACTCTACTATAAGCTGTACTTTCAATAAGTAAGGCTCCTAAAATGACCTCTTCCAAGTCTAAAGCTTGAGGCGGGATAATGCCTAACATTTGTTTTTTCATGTGCGTGAGTGGTCTATAACCCTCTTTTTGGGTTGTTGGATATTTGATTTTATTTGCTGGGAAGGTATTAATACGTCATTCCATCTCTCTTGATTGAGATATGTTGTTGGTTGTGGGTGATTCCAACCTGGGAACTGTTCGAATTTGATATATGCAGGTAGAGTTTCTATTATCTTTTCACGATCCTGATCTTTAAGGTTGTTCCACTTTTTTTCAGAGTCTTTCTTTCCAACTTTGATTGGATAGAGTTTCCAGAATTCCTCGAAATGGACGTTAATTGTTTTCTTGCTAATAGCAGCGGCTCGCTCTTCAATTTTGATAATTGATTCTATCTCTCCATCAAGAAAAAATAAATCCGAAGGATCTCTTCTATTGTTTTCTTGTTTATTGTTTTCTTGTTTAGGTATAGTTACCGGTGAGTTACCGTGCAGTGTAGATGCAGTTACCGTGCTTTTACCTTGCTCTTCCGAAATTTGGTATAGCACTTTTATTGAAAAGGATGCTGCTTGATACTGGTTAGAAGACTTATTCCAGACAATAAATTCTTTCCTAGATAGTTCTTCAAGCGCCGAGTAATACGTTTTTGAATTGGCAATCCCTGTCATATTTAATACCTGGGAATAGGTAGCGAGAAATGGATCCTTCCACCCACAAATATTATTTATCTGCAACAGTGAAAAGTAAACTGCTTGAGAGGTCGGCTTTAAAAATCCACCTGTTCCATGAAGGTCCCAAAAGGCATTAATCTGCTTGATGTAGTTAATTCTATCCGCCATCATCCACCGTATTTATCAGTAACTAATGATGATATCAGCAATCTAATGTGGTATTCGGTAGTACCGAACATTTCAGCGATTTGGATGATACCTTTGGTCGTGAAGGAAGTAGTTGACTCTTTTGAAAGATATCTAATTATATCTGATTCAGGGGCTTGTGGAATAGATGATCCTTTGTTATCTTTGTCTTGCAGGTTAAAGAAATTAGGGGCTTCGTCATTGGCGGAGCCTTTTTTTGGCAGATCCTCCTTGTTTAATTTGGGTATAGGCGGTGCCTTCAACCTATCTGCAAACTCCTTTAGTCTACGCAGATCACCAAATGCACTATCAAAGGAAGATACTTGGTGAGTATTGAAGCCTCGCATTATTTTCGACGTTTTTGATTTACCTCTAAGGCTTTAATGACTGCGTCGGAGTCGTACCGAATTGCAGAGCCTATCTGCATATATGGTATTTTTCCTTTATTGCGCCAGCTTATAATAGTCGGTTCTGATAGGCTTAAGAACTCACAAAGTTCCTTTTGAGTCTTTGGTTTTGAAAAGGCTTTTTGAACCTGCTGTTCGGGAAGATTTGAAAACAATTCTTCTCGAATAATTTGCCGCAATTCATCGACTTGAACTAATACTAGATTTTGCATAACTCTATTGATTTTTAATAAAGTTGCACGTAGTTCAATATGTAATTAAACTTTGCGGAAAGGTCGGAAAGGTTAGCGGAAAGGTCGGAAAGAACTAGCTATTGTTAGCTTAAAAGATCTTTAAAATAGTTGTAAGCGATGCCAATCCCATTTGTGTTACGAAGGGTCCGGCCATCTACATTGAAGTCTTTAAATGTGTTGCGATAAATCTCAATAAGTTGAGTTTCTGTAAGCAAGCTTTGCCTTTTTAGTAAGCCCATTGTGTCAAAAACTTGCCTCAGTGCTTCAACTCCATATTTAATGCCAGCTCTATGGGCTTTAACAAAGACTAGCTTACTACTTTTTGTCATCCTTAAGTTTCCGTTGGCAACAAGTTTATCTATGACTGTCCTGTATTGAGATTCGTCGAGGAATTGGCTCTTTAGGTTCATTCCTGATTCTCCTTCGACAGTATTTTCTCTTTTCGAAACGGATTCCTGTACATCGGCCGGAGTCTTGACCATTTCTAAAGATTGACTGTTAGACAAGGCAATATTTTTGTCAGGCTGTAAATTAAGATGCAGGTTATCATTGATGGAGATAACTTCATTTAATGCCGTTACAAAAAAAGACCTCTGCTTTTTAGTAAAATCATATTGATTAATGTGTGCAGTTGTTTCGAAGTCTTTGTTTTTAAAGCGATTGCGCTGCTCATATGTAATATATAAATAGTCTAAAAATTTTACTGGATCAAATAAGTTTTTATATCTACCTGAAGTCAATTGTCCGTAAACTGCAGCATTAAAATCTTTAAATTCTTTTGAATAACTATCGTTATGAAATCTATAAACAGCTGGTTTAAATCCACCGGATATAGTATAATAATCTAAGATCTCGTTGTTCATTTCTTGATTTAATATCTCCATTTCAAGTATTATTTTTTCACGTATACTTGTCATGATTTATGAAACAATCTTTAAAATGGTGTTACTTCCCCACGCCTTGACCATAACTGTCTTCTTTCGTTTTTCGGTAACCCTGACATAGCGCTTGAAACTTCTATAATCACTATGACCGCTAATTTCCATAACTTCTTCTGCACTCATGCCTTTTTCAAGTGAGAGTGTGATAAATGTCTTTCTCCCTGTATGAAAATGAATCAGTTCGTACTTTGGATAGACAACTACTGAGCGCTTTTTTCCATAAAATCTTACAATCTCTATTGGGGTCAATATTCCCGCGAGCTTACACAGTTCCTTAATTGAGCGGTTCATTTCTTGGTTTGTAACCATCGGAAGCGGCTTTAATTGGTCTCTATATTTGTCTAATATCGGGCCGGATATGCTATTTAGTGGTACCGTTAGTTCAGTTTTAGTTTTCTTTACTGTGAGTGTGACGATGTCATCGCTTATGTGTTCTCTTCTTAATTGGGCTACATCGGAATACCTTAAGCCAGTTGAACAACTAAATACGAAGATGTCGCGCGTTTTTTCCATTCGCTTATTTCCTTTCAGATCTAGGTTAAGGATAGCATTTAATTCAGATTCATCAAGTGCTATTACCTCCAGTTTTTCTTTTTTTATCACGAAATCTCGATACCCCTCGTCGATCTTAACACCCTCTCTGCGCGCATAACCGAAGAAAGTTTTAAGGGTGCTCAGTGCTTTAGCAATAGTGGTATTATTAAGCATAGGGCTTTCATTCCCTTTCTTATCAGTTTTTCGTCTATTAATCAGGAAGGTCTGAATCTTATTGAAGAAATTGTAGTCAATTGATTCAAAAGTTACTTGATGCCCAGTTGTATCTTGATATGCTTTTAAATGATTTTTAACAGACTTGTAAACCGTTAGGCTCCCTGGCTCTCGGGTTGCTTGATGGTCCTCAATGTATTTATCCATATAATCGAATAGCATGCCTGTCCTTTCTTCTTTTCTTGTATGAAGACCTTTTGCTTCTTTCAATTTGCCTACGACCATTTGTGATGTAAAAGGGATTTTCATGTTTTTAAACTCCGTTTCTATCTGGTCTATATTGCTAACAATTTTTTGCAGGTTGTTATTTATCTCAGTTACTTCACTTTCTTTAAGTAGATCGGTTGTCAATAACTGTGGCAAAAGCTTCTTAGCTTCTCGTGTATTAATGAAGATGCACTTTTGATTTTTAGTGTCCCAGTATTCTTTATATACTTTTAATCCTGTATTAAGGTACTTTCTTTGCTGGGATATCGAATAGATCAATTCAATCGGTGCTTCGCCATTTTTAAGTGTCTTATCTACTCTTAAAGTAAACCTTACCGTACCTACAGTTTTTATCATTGTGATGATTTTTCTAAGTACTCAAAAGTAAGAGTAAAAACTACAGGTAGCAAATTAGGTAGCAGATATTTGTGTTTGAACGTTAAGTTTCTTTATGTGCCCTTTTGTATAATCCTTATTAAATGCTTATTAACGCCTATTCTTAAGAGGTTTCGTAGAATCTCCAGATATTAGATTCAAGTCTCTCACTCTCCGCCAAGTAAATTGATTTAATGCCTTTGGTTAACAGCTAAAGGCATTATTCGTTGGTGCTATTTCTAAGAAGTAGTCGTGGATCAGCGCTAAAGTATCGTGCTATCTTTGGGCAATACAAGAATTTTTTATAGGATATCAAGCCAAGAACACTGCCTAAAAAGGATCTTAGATTCCTACACGACCAGCTTGTTTAGTGATGTTTGAATGGGTGCGGAATGCAATCCCTTACCTGGAAAAAAATGGCGGAGTTAAGATGCATACGATGATTACTGCTATACATGATGTGTCCAACCTGGTCTGTTTCAGTTCAGTGGAACCACATAACTATATGGTTTTTGATAAGGATATCTTGATTGCCTACAGTATAAATGATGGAGCTTAAAGAGTGGATAGTTTAACTGATCAGTCTTTAAAGAGATTAAAAAGGGACAACTGTAATATAAATCAATCCAGCCATCGGTCTGTTCCATAAAAAATAATCCATATTTTAACCGATTCAAACTAAGCATATCCCATGCAAGACGATATATTAATACAAATAGGCAACCGAATAAAGGAACGCCGGCGAGATAAGAACATCACCGTACAGGAATTGGCAACCCGGGCTAGTGTAAGTAAAGGGCTAATCTCTCAAATAGAAAACAGCCGGACAATACCCTCGCTGATTGTGCTGATAGATATTATCAAATCTTTAGACATCGATCTGAATGCTTTCTTTAAAGATATTCGTCACAAAAGCGAAGAAACGGAGCCAATCATTAAACGCAAAGCCGATTACGAGCATTTTGAGAAAGAAGATGCAGAAGGTTTCCATTACCAGCGCATCTTTTCCCAATCCATAAAAAATTCTACAGTGGATGTGGTGATTTTAGAACTGGCACCGGATTCACACCGCGACTTGGTAGAAACCGAAGCCTATGAATACAAATATATCTTGTCGGGAGAAGTAGAATATCTCTTTAATGATAAAAGTTATCATTTGAGTCAGGGCGATTCCATGTTATTCGACGGCCGCATCCCGCACACTCCAAAAAACAATACCGATAAACCCGCAAGCATGCTGGTGGTTTATTTCTTCGAAGAACGCTCTGCTTCTTAAAGTTATCTTAACATTAAGTTAGTTTATTATTAATAAACATAGTTTATAATTGCTAAACATTAATTGTTTAGCATGGGGCAGTCAGTAACACCAGAAAGGCCTGTTGGAACAGGCTGGATCAAGGCCTTAAAATTAACTATGGCCACCTGGCCCTATGGTGCCCTTTCGGTATTGGGGGCTGTCTCGGCATTCGGGGCATATACATCTATGTACGCCTTCCGTAAAGCTTTCGCTGCCGGCAGTTACTCCGGACTCGAATTCCTGAATGTCGATTATAAAGCTTGGCTGGTTATTGCCCAGATTCTGGGCTATACATTGAGTAAATTCTATGGCATAAAGTTCATAGCAGAGATAAAGGCTATGAATCGCGGCAAAGCGATATTGGTACTGGTGGGTATTTCCTGGCTCGCTTTACTTGGTTTTTCAATTGTGCCCGCACCTTATAATATTATCTTCTTATTCATAAACGGTTGTCCGTTAGGCATGATCTGGGGTCTTGTATTTGGTTATCTTGAAGGTCGGCGAGCAACTGAATTTATGGCTGCTGTACTTTCCATTAGCCTCATATTTGCTTCCGGCTTTGTCAAAACCGTTGGACGCACGCTGATCACCGACTTTCAAGTCAGTGAATATCAGATGCCTTTTCTAACGGGGGCTATTTTCGCAATCCCGTTGCTTTTATTTGTATTGCTGCTGGAATTAATGCCGCCGCCAGATGCGAAGGATAAGCAAATGCGTACTGAGCGCGTTGCCATGAGTGCTTCGGACCGCCGCGCCTTTATAGCCCGGTTTTTACCAGGGATCATCCTTACCATAATCGTTTATGTTTTGCTCACTGTTATGCGTGATGTTCGCGACAATTTTGAAGTAGAAATATGGGCAGGGTTAGGCGTCAATAGCAATAGTATTTACACTTATATAGATTCTATTATTTCAGTAGCGGTACTTATAGGGATGAGTTTGCTGATACTGGTGAAAGACAATTTAAAAGCCTTCAGTATTATTCACGTTTTCATTTTCTGCGGATGTTTACTAGCGGGCGGCTCTACCATATTGTTCAAGGCGGACATAATTAGTCCCACGACCTGGATGACGCTCGCTGGTCTGGGTTTATATGCAGGCTATGTTCCTTACAACGCTATTTTCTTTGAACGGATGATCGCAGCCTTCAATTATAAAAGCAACGTCGGCTTCATCATGTACGTCGCCGATGCGATAGGATATTTGGGCAGCATCAGTGTATTAATGGTAAAGGAACTTGGTCATTCTAAGGTCAGTTGGAACGTTTTTTTTCAGAATGGGCTTATAATCATGTCTGTAGTCGGCGCTTCGGCGGCTTTACTATCCTCAATCTATTTCTCTCAAAGCGCACGTCGTTCGCTCGCTCAAAATAAAACATTAAATTTATCAGTTATATGAGTAGAAAAACAGCCATCGTGATTGGTGCTGGTATTGTTGGTTTGGCCACTGCACGAGCATTGGCTATGCGTGGTCATCAAGTTACTGTATTTGAACGTAACGAGCACGCGGTAGGGGCCTCCATCCGTAATTTTGGCATGGTGTGGCCAATTGGTCAACCAAACGGTCCGCTTTTCGAACGTGCCATGTTGTCCCGCTGCATCTGGAAGGAAATCGCCGTAGAGGCGGGTATCTGGCATGACGAGCTTGGTTCCTTACATATGGCATACCATGACGACGAGCTTCGCGTGATGGAAGAGTACGTCGGGATCAACCGTGATCTTCGAGACTGCAGGCTGTTAACGCCTGATCAGACTCTGGCAAAATCTGCCGCTGTAAATCCCGATGGCTTGAAAGGCGCTTTGTGGAGTGGTACCGAAATGATTGTTGAAGCACGCGCTGCCATCGGGCAGATCGCCAAGTACTTATCTGAAAAATATTCCGTTGCTTTTCATTGGAACACAGCCATTACTGAAATTAACCAGAATACGGTGCGTAGTGGAACCCGTATATGGTCGGCAGATGAAATATTTGTTTGTGGTGGCGATGAATTTGAAACGCTTTATCCCGAACTATTTGCAGCTACACCTATTACCAAATGTAAATTGCAAATGATGCGCATGATCGCACAGCCAGAAAACTGGCGTATTGGTCCTTCATTATGTGGTAGTTTATCCATGGTACATTATCCTGGTTTTCAGGTAGCGCCTTCACTACCCGCACTTCGTGAAAGGTATGAGGTAGAATATGCAGAATACCTGAAGTGGGGAATTCACGTCATGGCCTCGCAAAACCATACTGGCGAATTGACCATTGGGGATTCGCATGAATATGGCCTGGTTCACGACCCTTTCAATAAGGATTTTATCAACAAGCTGATCCTTACTTACCTCGCCACCTTCACACGTCTTAAAGATACCCAAATCATACAGACCTGGAATGGCATCTTGCCTAAGCTAACCAACGGTCAGACTGAATTGATACTTGAGCCCGCAGATGGTGTAACCATCATTAATGGCATGGGGGGCAACGGCATGACATTATCTTTCGGCCTTTGTGAACAGCTAATCGAAGCTCGTCATGGCAAAAGTGCTTAATACCGGTCAATTATCGGCAACAACTCCAATAAGTTATCTATGATGTAATCAGGATTAGCAGACTGGAGTTGTTTAGCTGTATGTGCCCCAGTTGTAATGCCAATACTTAGCGCACAGCCAGCGTTTTTCCCTTCTTGAATATCGATAATTGAATCGCCTATCTTTATTACTTCAGAGGGTACAATGCCAAATTCTTCTGCAGCAAACTGGATCATGTCAGGTTCTGGGCGACTACCACTTACGTCTGTCGCAGTAACCAGTTTGTCGTACTCTGTTCCTTCATTCCACTTTAGCTTTTCGATGATCGACTCAGCTACTGTCCTTTGATATCCCGTGTTTAAAATCGTTAATATACCGCGTTCTTTCAAAGTTGAGAATAACTCAGCAGCATTTGGCTGAGGAATCAGACTGGCATTTTGGTAAGCGGTTGTTAATTTAGCTGAGAAGTCGATATAGATTTCGTTTGCCAGCTTCTCGTCGGTATTATTACCGTAAGTTTTCAAAATGCTTTTTATAGCTTGTAATTTTTCTTTTCCTGCACCCTCCGTTAAAACCTGATCTAGTGTAAAGTTAAATCCGGTATTATTAATTGCGTTTCTAACTGTTTTGTACACAATGTTATCTTCGTTTACAGTTGTCCCGGCCATATCGAAAACAACCATTTTTATTTTTTTGCCCATATAAATATTGTTTAGCAAAACTAAACAATATTTATATACAATAAACAAACACTATGTTAAATTTCAGTTAACATGGGTTTGTTATATTTGGCACAAACAATCATAAAACACAAACCATGACTGATACACGCCGTGAATTCATAAAAAAAGCATCACTGCTAACAGGTGCAGCCGGGCTCTTTTCAATAATGCCAGATTCGATCATAAAGGCCCTCGCCATCGAAGCAGAAGAGGGTAGTACTTACTTGGATGCCGAGCATATTGTTTTTCTGATGCAGGAGAACCGTTCCTTTGACCATTGTTATGGTACGCTACAGGGAGTCCGCGGATTTGATGATCCCCGTGCAATGCAGTTGCCGAATAAGAACACGGTATGGCTGCAGACTAACAAGATAAACGAAACTTTTATACCCTTTAATTTAGACATCAAAAACTCTAAGGCTACCTGGATGCAGTCCTTGCCGCATTCTTGGGACAACCAGGTCGATGCGCGCAACCAAGGTATGATGGATGGATGGTTGGAAAGTAAGAAATCGGGGAATCCAGACTATGAAAAAATGCCGCTAACCATGGGCTATTATGATCGTAATGACATCCCTTTCTATTATGCACTTGCCGATGCATTCACTGTTTGCGATCAGAACTTCTGTTCTGTGCTTACCGGTACAAGTGCAAACCGGGTCATGTATTGGTCAGGTACCCTCCGCGAGCAGCAGCAAGAACATTCTCCCGCGAAGGTTCATAATGGTGAAATAGATCACAAAGACATCCATTGGAAAACCTATCCTGAGCGTTTGGAAGAAGCAGGTGTCTCTTGGAAAGTTTATCAAAATGAACTTAGTATCGGTGTTGGGTTAAATGGTGAAGAAGATGACTGGCTCACTAATTTTACCGATAATGACCTGGAGTTTTTTAAACAATATCATGTCCGGCTGCACAAGGCCCATCGGGACTATCTTCCAACTAGACTAGCGGAAGTAGAAAAATCGATACGGGAGTTGCTACAGCAAGAGCAGACGCCTAAGGTTCTAAATGAAATAACAGAAAGAAGGGCAGAGCTATTGCTCTTAGAAAAAGCGAATTTAGAATGGACTGATGAGCGGTTCGATCGGCTGTCTGATTTTGAAAAAAGTATCCATAAAAAAGCTTTCGTAACCAATACAGGTGATCCAAATTATCACAAGTTGGAACAGCTTATTTACAATGATAACGGCGTAGAACGTGAACTGAAGGTGCCTAAGGGAGATGTCTTGCATCAGTTCAGGCAAGATGTAAAGAACAATGAGCTGCCAGTCGTTAGCTGGCTTGTAGCGCCATCTAACTTTTCAGATCATCCGGGCTCACCATGGTATGGCGCCTGGTACATTTCTGAGGTATTGGATATTTTAACCAAAAAGCCTGAAGTATGGAAGAAGACAATCTTCATACTTAATTATGATGAAAATGATGGGTATTTTGACCATGTTGCGCCATATGTGCCTCCTCAAACAGGAAAACCGGGGACAGGTAAATGTTCTTCCGGTATAGATACCCGTGTAGAGCATGTGACAAAAGAGCAAGTAGATCAACTGGGCGATAAAGAAGGCGACCGCCGTCGCGAAAGTCCTCTCGGACTTGGTTTCAGAGTGCCAATGGTGATTGCATCGCCATGGAGTCGCGGGGGCTGGGTAAACTCAGAAATCTTCGACCATACCTCATGCCTGCAATTTTTGGAAACCTTTTTGAAAAAGAAAACAGGCAAAGCAATTACAGAAACAAACATCAGCGATTGGAGACGTACAGTTTGTGGCGACCTGACTTCAGTGTTTAGGCCTTACAATGGGGAAAAGATCACTTACCCAACGCCATTAGATAGAAACGGAACCATACAAGGCATATACAATGCAAAGTTTAAGGCATTGCCGGATAACTTTAAAGCGCTTAGCAGCCAAGAGATTGCGAAAGTAAATGAAAGTCCGGCTTCGTTCAAGTCTTTCCCTCGACAAGAAAGGGGTAAAAGACGCTCTTGCGCATTGCCATATGAGTTAAACGTCAATGGAGAACTGAGTCATTCGCGCGATGACTTTGAGATTCGGATGAAATGCGGAAAAGGTAGTGGTGTACCTTTTAACATTTCTACACACAAGCCTAATAAGGAGGGTACTGAAAACCCAGAGGCCATGCGGACCTGGAACTTTGCAGTAAAAAGCAATGACGAGCTGAGATACACCTGGCCGCTCTCTGCGTTCAAAGATGGGGGATACGACTTAGTATTGAATGGTCCGAATGGTTTCTTTAGATTATTCGCAGGTAATCAGAGTGATCCGGAGCTTGCCATTCAGGTTTTCGCCGATAGAAATGCAGGGCTGGTAATCAATCTGGTCAACCTGAATAAAACGAAAGATTTGCAGATCATTATTATAGATCAGGCTTACCAACTGCCCGATCAAATCATCAGCCTTAAAGGCGGACAAAAAATTGGAAGAATGATAGATCTTCAAAAGAGCCATCAATGGTACGATCTGCATATTGGGGTAACAGGTTACAACAATTATTCCCGTCGCTATGCCGGGCGAGTTGAGAATGGGCTACACGGCTTCACAGATCCGGTTATAGGTGCATAGGAGGATTGGTAGTATTATTTAACATCAAGAAGGCTTAAAAAGTCGCGTATTCACAATTCGTTAATTTTTGTAGACTATTATCTTAATAAACATTGTTTAGTATTGCTTAACTTTTAGGGTAGTCGATAAGACAGCCCCTTAAGGTTAGGGATAGTCACAAAATTTTAATCGATATTATGAAGTTATTGCCAAAATGCATTTGGAAAGCTATGTTTCTGTTGATTGCTATCAGCAGCGTGGTTATGGATGTATGTGCACAGGATACGCTGGTGGTAGACAGCGTTGTAACATCCAACCGAAGCGGGATAGAGCATATTCTATCAGGAAACATTCCTGGACTCCGGATCAAAAACTGGTCTGGTACCCCCGGTTCCCAGTCGATATTGAACTTGCGCGGTCTAAGTTTGAATCCTACCAGTAAATCTACCATGCCGCTGATTCTGATCAACGGTGTTCCAATTGTCGCCAGCCCCTCTGATGTAACCGGGATCAATCCACTCTCCTATTTTTCTGTGGATCAGATTGATAAGATTGAAGTCATCAAAGAGATCGATCGTCTGGCTGCTTTTGGTGTGCAAGCACCAAACGGAGCCATCAACATTATTATGAAAGAAGGAGTATCAGGTGCCATTCATGTAAGTGCCAATGCATTTGCAGGCGCAAACTTTCTGCAAGGAATGGACTATCGGGATGATGCTTTCTATAATTTCAATACTCAGGCCCGCCGAGAAGTATACGGTAATGGAGGCTTTGTAAACGAACAGAATCTCACAGTAGATGGTAGTGGTGACTATGGTTCCTATCTCTTCGGGTTAACAAACTACAAAGACAAAGGATATATAAAGGACTCAGGCTTTGGCCGCCAGTCTTTATTTTTAAATGCTAAGTATAACATCACCCCAAAGTTGTCAGCGCATTTCTATAATAATCTTTCGCTAACCAGAAGAGACGGCCGTTATGCTGGCGAGTTTAATCGCGAAATGGTATTGCCGATCATCAATGAAGAAGGCTTTTTGATGGATAAGAACAGAAATGTTGGTTTGGTCTCTTCTCTTAGATTATCCTACGCATTTAACCCTAAACTGAAAATCACTGCGGTTCCCTCGCTTTCCTATGATGCTGCAAGTCGTGATGCATATGTACCATCTAATATCCTAGACGGGAGGATTTACGCAATAAGCGGAACACTTAAGAGACAATTACTCACGATCAATACTTCATTAAATTACATTACACAGCTTTCTGATGTATTGAAGCTGGATATGACTATTGGCAATGAGTTAAGGAGCAATGATGACAGGCTAACTTCCATTGATGGAAGTCGCGGGTTGAAAAGCGGAGGCTCTGACTTTGTAAAGGTAGTTACTGGCTACAATGCCAATCAGATCAACGCTTTCTCTGACCATCAAATGGAAAAGATCCTATCGTTTTTTGGTACATGGAAATGGAATTATAAAAATGATCTGGATGTAAATATGATAATTCGTGCCGATGGAAGCTCATTATATAATGATAAATGGGCACTTTATCCAGCATTAGGAATTCATTACAATCTTAAAAATACTTTAAACATTCCTGTAAAAGCCAACGTCGCCTACGGCAAAACGGGAATACTTAGTGGCTCAGATGTTTACCGCGGTGAACTGGGAGCTTACGGCGATTACAGCGGTGGAAACAAGCTCGGAGTGGGCCTTCTTTACTCTGCCTTCCCAGATGCAAAAAGCGCGAGTGTTTATCAGCTTGACGCCGGACTGTCGTTCAATATCCTACCTGGGTTAAATCTTGATGTCAACTACTTCGACAAAACGTATAGGAACTTTACCTATCAGCGAAACCTTCCTAACATTAGTGGTACCGACTATCAATACGAAACAGGTGCCTCTCTGGGCCTTTCGGGCTTCGAAGCACAAGTTCAAGGTGTTTGGTTCAATACGCCTAATTTCGGCTGGTCTACAGCTGTAAACATTGCAGCTTATAAAAATATGGTAAGGTCATTGCCAATTAATATTCAAAGTACAAACCTTAACTATCTGTCTGCATTATCTAAAGGAGATGCGGTGACTTCGCTGGTGGCTTATGAAGGAGGTGTAGCAAAAGTAGTGGGCAATACGGAAGCCAAAGCATTTGGTGGCTTTAGTAATACCTTTAGATATAAAAAGTTCTCAGCCAGCTTCACGGCCAGTTATGCCTGGGGTGCAGAGGTGCTTACCGAATCATTCACCAGTACTTATTTTGCAGATCTGGTAGGTAACAGTTTCCCGCTCAAAAATGCAGAGACTCCATATTACTTCAGCTCAAGGGATGTTACAGGTCGCACTGTTTACCAGGGTATAAGAACAGTTGAGGATGCAAGTTTTATCCGCTTAAACAAAGCGGCGATCACTTATCATCTCGGGCCAGTACTCAAACGTATCGCATCCATCAGTGATATACAGGTATTCCTTCGTGCTGATAACCTGATCACATTGACGAATTACAGCGGGGTCAATCCAGAGGAAAATATAACCGGTATCCGTAGACGTGACCTAAGCCTAACTGGCACTCCACTACCTTCATCTCTTGTGCTGGGCCTTAAACTGGCACTATAAAAACGACGATTTAAATGAACGATATGAAATTCTTTAGACCAATTCTTATCCTGGTGCTGCTCCTAAATCTTTCTTCCTGTAAGGATAGCTTGACGATCCAGCCAGATAACAGGACAGTTGCTGATGGCTACTATGACTCTGCCCAAAAAGTAGAGCAGGCCGTGATCGGTGGGTATGTAGATCTTAGAAGGGCTTTGCTAGCTAATCATGCCTTTTTAATGTACGGCGAAGCACGTACAGGTGACCTTAAAGTTGCCGTAGATTTCCAGCAAATTGTATCAGACCAGAAACTGACGGCAGACCAGCGATATGTGAAGCAGATTAGCGACTGGGGCTATTTTTACGACGTGATCCGCGATGCAAATAATTTGCTAGACATCATAAGCAAAGCTGATAATAAGGTTCTTAATGCCTATCAACGCAATTTATTCAAAGGAGAAGCCCTAGCGCTTAAAAGCATCAGCTATTTCTATCTGGCCCGCATCTGGTCAGACATTCCTTCTGCAGAGAAGAATGATTTTGGAAAAGTTTTTACCAATAAACAGGCGGTTATCCTGGCAAGCAATTTTGCTGGCGAAGCAAAGGCCATCTTGCCGTGGATGCTTATCAATGATGATGGCATTGAAAGTCTGGCATTAACCCGCGTCCGTTTCAATAAAACAGCAGTTACCTCTCTTTTAGCTCAAGAACAATTGTGGCTTGGCAAGGCTGGTGATGCCTATACTTTGCTAACGAATACTTTTACTGCTTCCACTACGGACAGCCTTTCAACTTTTGGTCTGTCATTAGGTGCAGACCGCCGTACAGAAGTGCCTCTATTACCCCTGGCAAGCAATGTAGTAAGCGTGCCTTTAGACCGGTTCAATGCAATCTACCCTGCAACTGATACACGCCGCAGCATGTACAACATTTCTGCCGGCGAAAACAAAGCAACACTAGTTGTTACTGAGGCAGATGTACTGGAACTGCTGCCGTTGCGGGAAATAAATCTTCTTTTGGCTGAGGCCGCATGGAGCAGTTCAAGGTTAGCCGAGGCTAAAATTTACTTGATTAAAGCAGCTACTGGTGCAGCAGAAGATTATAGCACTTTGACCCAGGCAAACTTTGGAGATGCGCTTTTGAAAGAACGCAGGCGTATGCTAATGGGCACTGGTCAGCGCGTGTTTGATCTGATCAGGCTAGCTAAAGTAACGGTCTTCATTCCGGCATTTACTGCTGCGGATGTGCAGAAGGGCGCAGCATACTGGCCTTTGTCGTCAAATAGTTTAAGTGGCAATTCATTGAATCAAAACAGTTATTGGTTATCAAAAAATTAAATCTAATGAAGTCATTAATAAAAAGAGGCTGCCTTATTCTTGCGGTATTGTTGATCCCGATGGGTCTGCTCGCACAGTCGGAACATACCGGCAAGGTGATCGACGATAAAGGTGGCGCGGTCATCGGCGCTACTGTCAGGATAATCGGTAAAAAGGCAGCTACCATCAGTGATGTTTCCGGTAGTTTCAGTATATCAGCAAGCATAGGCGATTCATTGCTTTGTACATCTATTGGCTTTCAGCCAAAAAAGGTGGCTTACCGAAGTGCAACAGATCTTATCATCCGTCTTTCCGAAGACAGTAAAACTTTGGGACAGGTTTTGGTAGTTGGTTATAGGAGTCAATCGAGACAAGAGATAACAGGCTCAGTTGCTGCCATTAAGATGGATAAAGTTACGGAAGCGCAAACAGCAGAGTCTTTTGAATCCTTGTTGCAAGGCAGAATTGCTGGGGTGAACATTCAATTGAATTCTGGCGAACCAGGTGCAACGCCTGCAATTATCATAAGGGGCTTAGCTGCCGTAAGCCGCGATGATGCTTCTGCATTATCTGAGCCACTATACGTAGTAGATGGAATGCCAATCATCTCCCGTACCAGCAGTGAGTTTTCCGTTACCAGCACCAACGTGTTAGCCGACCTGAATCCAAGTGATATAGAAAGCGTCGTTGTGCTAAAGGATGCCTCGGCTGCAGCGATCTACGGTTCCCGTGCAGCTAACGGTGTAATCCTGATCACCACAAAGAAAGGTAAGATTGGCAAGCCTCAGATCAACTTCAACATTCGTACTGGTATAAACCTTGTACCGCAGTTACTGGATGTTGCAGGGGGAGCCAGAGAACGTGCTCAGGTGCTTAGTCTATATCAGCAATACGCACCTTACGGCACTTACATGCCAGCTATGTATACAGATATCACCAACCCTTTTTACAACAATTCTTCCGATTGGCAAGGTTATTTATACAGCACTTCAGTAACACAAGATTACAATACTTCAATCCGGGGTGCCGGCGACTATGGACAATACAGCATCAGTCTGGGTTACATGGACAATAAGGGAATATTATTTAATACAGGCTTCAAACGCTACAGTTCTTTGGCCAGCACGACCTTCTATGCGCTGAATAAAAAGCTGATCATCAATAACACGTTGGCGGTTTCCAGGACTGATCAGGGCCGCAATCCCGATGCACTTTCAACTGGTTATTCTGCATTGCTACCCCTTCCTGATAATGTACTCGTAAGTGGTGCAGAAGTTTATCAACCTGGTAAGAGCGCAAACCTGAACGATAGGGTGCGTTTTAGCTCAGACGCGACCCTGAACCTAATTAAGGATTTAAGCTACAATGTCAATCTGAGTATGGAATATCTGCGGTCAATGCAGGATTCTTATTCTATGTCACGCCGTACACTGCGGGCGGATACCAGGAGTGGGGCAGGTGAGAATAGAAACTTGTTGTTTCAAAATACCCTGACTTATGCACCACAGATTGGTAAACATAAGATCAGTGTTCTTCTTGGTCAAAGTGCCGAAAGAGTAGAGTCCAAATTAACCCAAGTGAACAATGTGAGCAGTATGGCTGGTTTATCACAGACCGTTAATGGACCTCAAGGTACCACTATTGGTAGAAGTGATTTTACGGCAAGTACGTTAGCGTCATTCTTTAGCCGTTTAGACTATTCCTTTGATGGTAAATATTTAGTTGGGGCCTCAATACGTACGGATGGTTCGTCAAAGTTCGGAGCTGCTAACCGCTGGGGTGTTTTCCCATCCGCTTCTGCCGGCTGGAACTTCAATAAGGAAGAGATTTTCAAAGGCTTAAAGTGGCTTAGCAACGGTAAGATCCGCGCAAGTTATGGATTGACCGGTACTACATGGAACAATGACTATTTAGCATTAGGCGTGATGAGCGGTGGAGCACTGGATCAGTATAATTCCTTATTGCAGATTTCTTATGGTGGAATATCCGGTTTTACACCTACCTGGTATGATGGTTTTAAAAACGAGAATCTAACCTGGGTGAAAACACAAATGGGCAACATTGGACTGGATATTTCACTCTTTAATAATAAGGTAGAGTTTATTTTTGATGCCTACCACAAGTTTACAAAAGGTTTGCTACTCACTACCTCACTGCCTACTACATCAGGATATAATGAAGTTTACCGAAACGCAGCCAATGTCTTAAACCGAGGATTAGAATTCACGGTAAATACAAATATTACTTCAAGCAAGGATTTTAACTGGAATATGGGGTTGAATTTCGCTTACAATCAAAACCGCGTTGTGGCACTTCCAGATGGCAATGCCGATATTATTAAAACAAGTACTTCCGGACAAGACTTTGGATCCGTTGTGAGGGTTGGTATCCCGCTAAACGGCTTTTTCTTTTACCAGTCCCAAGGAATTTACCAGGCTGAAAATCAAATACCTGTAAATCCAAAGACTGGTGCACGCCTCATTGGTCTTCAGAACAAGAAGCTGGCTGTAGGTGACCGGAATTTTAAGGATCAAAACGGTGATTTTAAGATAGACGTTTCAGATCGCGTTTATGCCGGGGATCCTAATCCGAAATGGACAGGCGGTTGGACAAATGATTTTAACTATAAAGGTTTTGGTCTAAATCTGGTTTCCACATTTGTAATAGGAAGAGATATCATTAACAGTACGCTGTTGAACAGGCTTAGGTATGGGAAAGATTTTGCAGGAAGTTCTTCCATGCCAAACTTCGACAACTATTCTATCTGGCAAAAAAGCGGCGACGATGCCAAATACCCGACACTAAACCCTTGGAATGGCGTTTCTCAAATCGTCAACATGGACTCTGAGTACATAGAGGATGGTTCCTATCTAAAGATCAAGTCAGCTACACTTTCTTACACCTTTACTAAAAACGCAATGCCACGCTTTCCGCTAGAGAGAATGCGGGTTTACTGCACTATGGACAACGTAGTTACTTTTCAAAAATATAGCGGACCGGATGCAGAGCTGGTTAGTGTAGATGGTTTCGACGTTTCTGGGGGATATCCTATGCGTAGGATGCTACTGTTCGGAGTTTCGATTGGATTATAAAGTCAAAGACTTAGAAATAACATTACCATGAAGATCAAAAAGCATTATCAAAATATAAAAAACAGACAGATGAAAAATAAGCTAATTGCCTTGTTTCTGCTCGTTGTAACGCTTGCTGGAACAAGTTGTAAAAAGTGGCTGGATCAGCAACCCATCAATACGGTGACAGAAGACCAGGCATTGCAGAACGGTACTGATGCCGAGGGAGCAGTTGCAGCAGCGTACTCCATATTTCGCAGGGGCCTGTCGGGCCTTACCAAGGATGATACACCTTCAACCACTCGTAATGGATCCTGGGGAGATTACTATTTCTGGGGAGATTCACGTTCAGGCGACTGGATCACACCAAACAATGATGGTGATTGGGCTGCTGGTTTTCAAAATCATCTGATCTCCCGCACCGAGCTGGAACCGATGACCAACTGGCGATTATTCTACCGTGCCATCGAGCAATGTAACCTGGTTCTGGAAAAGATTCCGGCAATTAAGACCAACCTTACGGAAGAAAGAAAAGCCCAATTAATAGCTGATGCCCGTTTCTTGCGTGCAATGTCACATTTTTATGCTGCACGTATTTGGGGTGATATTCCAATCAACATGAGTGCACGTAATGTGCAGCCATTAGGTAGGTCGCCGCTTAATGAGGTCATGAAGATGGTGGTTACTGAGGTAGACCTAGCATTGCCAAGCCTGGCTTTGGCTAATAAAGGAACGCTTAAAGAGTCGAGTTCCAGAGCAACAAAAGGTGCAGCATTGGCCTTAAAAGCCCATGCGTTGATGTGGTTAAAAGACTATCAAGGGGCATCAGACGCCATGAAACAGATCATAGATGCGAATGTCTACAGATTAGTGCCGATCAATCAATTTCGGACCTTATTCGATACTGGTGAGTCTCAGGAGATGATTTTTCAGATGTACTATAACGCTAAAAAAGGGGAGTATTCTGGCTACTATGGTCACATTATGACTTATTACCTAACCAATCCTTACACAGACAGGGGCAACCTTTCTTTAGCGGTGCCAAGGTCGAAGATCCTGGAGATCTATCCAGATTATGCAAGAGACAAGTCAGACAAAAGAGTTGCTGAATTTTTCCAGAGTATTGATTTCTCTGTCAGCTCCAGCGAACTGCGCCCGGTACTTCCAGACCCGTTACAGAATGGTGAACGTGCCATCATGTTTGCCAAATTTAGAAAAGTGAAAGACAGAAGCTATAATCTAATGGACGGTAGCGTACCTATTTTCAGGTATGCAGAGATCTTGTTGCTGAAAGCTGAGGCTGATGCAAGGTTAGGAAGGGTAGCAGATGCTTTAGAAAACCTGAATAAAGTACGTATACGTGCTGGCATTCCTGCCTTTACCAGAGATGATGCGCCTATCGTCATAGAAGAAGTATTGGCAGAAAGACGCCGGGAACTGATTGGCGAGTTTCACCGTGTGTATGACCTGGTACGCTTAGGCCGCCTTCACGAGTTCAACAGTTTTGTGACAGCTCAAGGCGAAAGGGATGGAGCCGGTTTCTTCCCTGTGAGTGATGAGGCTTTCAACAACAACCCAAACATGGAGCAAACTTATTACTGGCAGTTTAATCAATAACCTTAATACACATCGATATGATAAAATTGATAAAAGCCATCGCGTTGATCTCTGCCTTGTTCGTGATGGGCTGTAAAGACGACTACTTTTCAGATGATCTTAAGCCCAATGGTCAATCGGGAGAACTAGGCATTACGACGATGCAATACCTGCAAAATAACCCATCTACTTTTGATACGCTCGCACGTTTGATCAAACTGACCGGACTTGAAACTGCTGTGAATGAAAAAGGCAGCACTTTCTTGGCACCAAGGGATTTTTCTATCCACAACTATTTTAAATTATTATATCCGGATCCAGCGAACATGCCGGCAACTTTAGACGCCCTGCCACAGCAAGAGAAGGATAAAATTGCAGGGATCATTAAAAACTATATCATTCCCAAAAAAGAAATCGTCAGCAGTGGATTGGCGACCACCTATAGCTATGAGGTCACTGCAGCTGGTAAAAAAGCACGCTTCAATGTGGTGACTACCGATTATCTGGGTAATGTTAACATGGGCGCCAGATTCGTAAATTTTTCTCTGAACGTTGCCCCACCGGGAAGTAAAGAGCAGTACGAGACAGTATCGGTAGCCACTACCGATCTCCGCTCTACTACGGGAGTGTTGCACGTGCTGGCTTCAGACGCACACATTTTTGGATTTAATTAGAATAAGGTAATGAAATGCAATAACAACAAAGGCCTCCTCAATGCAATTACGCTATGTGGAACACTGCTTTTAGGATCCTGTACAAAGGTTCCAATGGAAGGTAGTTTAGCCCCCGATATTAGTTATAAAAATAGAAAGCAATATGCTATCTCAGGTCTGCAGCAGAATATCGGAAATTTTCAAGTTTCGACTTCTACTTTACCGCTGAAATTTGAGATCGTGGAAGTGCGGGAGCTAACCGGCAAAGTGACTGCTTCGTTGACTGAGAATATACCTGTAGTGCGCTTTAAAGAGCCGATTGTTGGTAATGAAACTGCGGCTGAGCTACTGCTGAAAACGGATACCGTAATGACTCCTGCCGTAAGCGTAAATCCTTTTACCGGTCAGCTTGAAATACTGGAAGGCAATAAGATCCCTGCTGGAGAATACCATTTTGACATTAAGGTAGCCAACAATTCAGGCGCTAAGATTTTAAAGGATGCACTGGTAATAGAGTTCAAAGAGTTAGAGGTGAAGTCATGGTCGTCAGGCATGCTTAAGCAACCTGAAATAGAACGTATTGGTGATGCACCCAACCAAATTCGCTTTGTAGGCTATTTAAATAATATTCCGCTCTCCGGTGATCAGATAGATTTTACCAAAGAGCGCTCAGCAGGCTTTAAAGGCACCTTTATAAACGATACCAATGATGGCGAGATCTGGCAGGTAAAATTTCCTGTCAAGGAATCGAATACCTACTGCTCCTGGAAAATTACTAACCCTAATGGTGGTGCTGTGAGTTACCTGAGCGAAAACTTCAATTTTGTGATAGGCCTGCCGGGCAATTACGTTGTCCGGTTATATAAATAAAAGATATGAAAAGCATTTTTAAATATTCTTGCCTGGTCCTAGCTGTAATGTTAACTGCGACAACAGTTTCTTTTGCCCAGACCGCTAAAACTAAAAAGTTATTAATGATTGGTGTGGACGGTATCATCAGCAATGCGATAGAATATGCTGCAACGCCAGGCATCGACAGGTTAATTGCAGATGCGTCTTACAGCATGAACGGCTACAGTGGTATACCTGCCTATTCCAGTACTGGTTGGGCAACCTTGCTTACAGGTGTATCTGCTGATAAGCATGGTGTATCCGTAAATAAATCTTATTCCGGTAACCGATTTACTCAATATCCTTCAGTGGTAAGTCGCATCAAAACTGCAGCGCCATCATTGGTAGTGGCTTCGGTAGTTCGCACTTCCGAAATCAATACCCTGCTGAACCAGTCTGCCGATCAGAAATTCCAGTATAATACTGATGAGGAGGTATACAAGAAATCAGCAGAACTATTAAAAGATCCAAATATGGCTGCTGTGTTCGTACAGCTAAGTAGCCCCAGCGATATTGGTCAATCACAAGGCTTCCAGCTTCGAAAGGCCAGCTACGTGCTCGCTATTCAAAAGGTAGATGAATATGTTGCAGGCTTACACGCCAGTATTCAATCCAGAGCAACTTATGCAAATGAGGACTGGAGTATTTTTTTTGTGTCTACTCACGGTGGTACCGAATCTGGTCAGCCACAGAGCACGAGCCCTGAAGAAGTGAACGTACCAATCATCCTTTCAGGAAGTGAAATGGATAGTAAAGAACTGATTGGGACGACGCTCGCGCCACGTGAAGGTGCAGACAATATCCTAACCTTGAATAGGGCAAGCTCGGGCGACCGTACCTATGTACGTGTGCCGATCAAAGGTACGGCACTTCAGGGAATGAGTAAGTTTACCATCGAGACTTGGGTTAAAGCAGGGCCTAATGACAGTGATCCATCCATAATTGGCGATAAGAACTGGGACTCCGGGGGTTTACCTGGATATACAATCTGTAGGAGCGGGTCTACATGGAAGATCAATATCGCCAATCAGAAGTCAGAACGTTATGATATCGGTTCTACCAAAGCACTGGAAGACGGCAACTGGCACCATCTGGCGGTTACTTTCGATAAAACCAGATCATGTAAGATTTATCAGGATGGTGTGGTTGTAGCAGAATCTGTGCTGACCTATAAAGAGGCTGACAACATGGCCTCTCCATACGATTACCTTTGCTTGGGACAAGATGGTACGCAAGTCTATAGTGGAGGTGAACCCAACTGGGCTGGTTCTTTCAACGAGGTCAGGATATGGACAGACGTGTTGTCAACCGAGACCATTCAAAAATATATGTTTCTCCGCAATATTGAAAGCAGCAATCACCCCAATAAAGCCGCTTTAAACCTTTACCTGAAAATGGATGATTTAAGAGGTACAATAGTGAAAGACTATAGTGGTAAAAACAACAATGGAGAACTGGTAGGTATCGCAAGCGAACGTCATCCATATTACCCGATTGGCCTTACCGATGTATCTGTTAATATTTTAAATCATATGGGCATTCGCGCCGACGGTAGCTGGGGACTTGAAGGAACTGTTCTGAAGTCGAACGTACCGTTTCGCTTATTTAAAGTCAATAATTAATATAGATTGATATGAAAAAGAGATTCAATTTTAAAGCATTCTTTACGCTGCTGGCGGCTTTCGTCTTGTTGGTAGGGTTAAGCTCCTGCGCCAAGGAGATGTTACGCCCTGATGTTCTTAGTGGTGATCGATTGATTTCAAGTCGCCTGGATGGCACCTGGACAAAACCAACAAACATTGTAACACCAACAGGCGTTCCGCCTGGTGTTTTTGGAGCTATGCGTCTGGTATTTACTACTGATGAATCTGGAAATCCATCTAAGTTTATTGGCCAGGATTGTCCGATCGTATTTAGCAATGCTGTCGCGGGTGCATGGCGAATCACCGGTAATGCGGATAGTGCGCAGGTCAATCTTATTGGAGTAGGACCTGTAGATGATTTCAAAGTAAAGGTTTCGGCTAACTCGCTCAACCTCTCCTTTTTTATGGGCTGGGAAAATACTGATACCAAAGCGACTGGCAAAGGAAATTTTAAGGTAACACTTAGCCGCCAATAATACCTGAACTGATAAAGAAAAGATATGAAAAATATGTACAATAAATCGTTTGCGCTGAGCTGCACAATCTCGCTACTTGGCCTGGCTCTGTTCCAGTCGTGCAAGAAGGAACTCGATCACACAACGGATACAGGTAACCCGATTGTAGTTAGCTACAATCCTACATCGGCTGTAGAAGGCGTTGCGGTTAATAGTAACCTAATATTGACCTTTAATGAGGCTATTAAAAAAGCGGAAGGGATGATTGTTATCGCCAGCGCTATAGACACACAAAGGGTAAGCATGAATTCAGATGCGGTGAGCATCTCAGAAGACAAGCACATTTTAACGATTAACCCACCAAAAGATCTGAAATCGGATGAAATCTATACCGTAACTATGGATCAGGGTATTGTGACTGATCTTTTAGGAAACAAGTATATGGGATTTCCTGACGCCACTTCCTGGAAATTTAAAACGGTTGGTGCAAGCGGGCTTCCTATTGTAGCATTGAATCCAATCCCGGGCAGTGCAACCGGTTCGATAATTAAACTGGAATTGAATTTTGCAGCCGACATAAAAAGGGGTACCGGTAACTTCAGCGTCTTTGAAGCTGCGGGTAATGTGAAGGTCGCGGATCTTGCCGTTACAGGACAAGGAGTAGTAGTAAGTGGCAAAAAGGTAACCTTAAAGTTGGGAACTCCTTTGAAATTTGCGACTGCTTATTATGTGCTTGCTGATGCAGGTACTGTAATGAGCAACGATGGTAAGGCCTTTGAAGGCTTCTTACTTCCAGCTTCCTGGAGCTTTACCACGACAAGTGGTAGCGGTAACGCACTTGTTGCCTGGTTACCTATGGATAATGACCTGTCTGACGCCAGCGGCAATAAACTGGATGCGATGCTGGGCGATTTTGCGACTACTGACGTTGTGTTTGTAACAGATGCAGAACGTGGAAAAGTAGCGTCATTTGGAGCCGGTTCTTATGCCGTATTCCCTAAGCATGACCTATTAAGACCATCTCTCACACAGAGCTTCAGTTTCAACTTCTGGGTAAAGACTAAGGGTATAGGATCTGATCCTGCAATATTCTCCAACTCCGATTGGGATAGCGGCGGTAACCCAGGTTTTGTCTTGGCAACTGATGATGGCGATACCTACACAGGTCCGGGATCATCAGGGAGGGGCTGGTTATTGAAGATGACAGGCGATGCAGGCGGCGTAAGCAACCGGATGGACTGGAGGGCAAACGAGACTGTTCCACAGGCCGCTGCTCTTGCAGATGACAAATGGCACATGATAACCGCCGTGATTGATCAGGCAACTAAGAGACTTGTAGTATATATAGATGCTAAAGCCTACATGCAAGCTTCTAAGCCCGCAAGCTTCGATCTGAATACATTGAAGGGTCCGCTTTGGGATAGTAAAAATGATTATCCATTTACCATTTGGGAAGATGGGACCGGGAAATACAATTCCGGAGACGATACACGTAAAACCCTAAGCGGTTTGGTAGACAATGTCAGGATCTATAAAAAAGCCCTGAACGCAGCTGAGGTAGCTGCATTATATGTGGTTGATTAGAAAAGCAGATACATGAACAAAATGACAGTGCCCCATAATTATTTGCATACAGAAGGTGACCTCAATCTCGGTGAAGGCCGCCAACGCTGGAATAAGGGTATTCAGGACCCTGCTACGTTGACAGCACTAAAGGCGGATTCCGACAGCTTTTTGCATCAGGCATTGTCTACACCATGTCTGGATGTGTTGGAATCTGCTGATGGGATCTGGATCAATACTGTATCTGGCGGATCATACATTGATTTTCATGGAAACAATGTTCACCAGTTGGGCTACAACAATAGCTTTATTATTGAGCGGGTAAAGACCCAGCTGGACACACTTGCTTTTAGTCCGCGGCGTTACACCAACTTGCCGGCGATAAGCCTTGCGGAGCGACTTTCGGCCTTAACCGGTCATGCGCTTACCAGGGTACTTTTTGCGCCAGGCGGCACTTCTGCCATAGCGATGGCACTGAAACTTGCCCGCATTTATACAGGTAAATATAAGACGCTCGCCATGTACGATTCTTTTCACGGCGCGTCAATGGATAGTATTTCCCTGGGCGGGGAGTTTGTTTTTCAGCAGGGCCTTGGTCCGCTAATGGCGGGCAGCGTTCACGTACCACCTGTCGACACTTATAGAGGAATATGGTTCAATCCAGATCAAAGGGAGAATGGCGATCTGGCTTATGCCGATTACCTGGAGTATGTTATTGAAAAAGAAGGTGATGTGGGCGTGTTGGTTGCAGAAACCATCCGCAGTACAACTGTTCATGTACCATCACAGGCCTACTGGCAAAAGGTGCGCGAGATTTGCGACAAGCATGCCGTACTATTGGTTTTTGATGAGATCTCAATAGGGATGGGTCGTACGGGAGCTATGTTTGCTTATCAGCATTATGGTATTGTACCAGATATACTTGTTCTGGGGAAAGGCTTGGGTGCAGGAATTATACCCATGGCTGCGATTGTCTGTAAAGAAGAATTGAATGTTGCCGCAGAGGTATCGCTCGGTCATTTTACCCATGAGAAAAGTCCGCTGGGCTCAGCTGCAGCTCTGGCTGCTTTAGACTATATGAAAGACAACAATATCCTGGCACAGGCGGTCCAGAGCGAAGTATTCATCGCAAAGCGCCTTCATGAAATGAAAGAGCGTCATGATTTTATCGGAGACATACGGGGGAAGGGACTATTGTGGGGACTGGAATTGGTGAAAGATAGGGTAACCAGGGAAAAAGACAACCAGACGGCGGACCGTACCCTTTATAAATGTTTGGAATTGGGATTGAGTCTAAAAGTTTCGGATGGTAATGTGCTGTGCCTTTACCCCCCGCTAATCATCTCAATTGAAGAATTGGATGAGGCCTTGAATATTTTAGAGCAGGCTATGGTGCTTGCACATGGAGCGCAGCAGAAATAAATATTAATTTTAAGAACTTAAAACTATGAAACATTTTCTTTGCGTATTGGCCCTAGTCACATTAGGTATGAATGCACAGGCTCAGCAGAAAAAGGGTAAAGAGCTATTCAAACATGTCGTGATTATAGGTATTGACGGCTTAAGTGTGATGGGCTTGCTGACCGCAGATGCCCCTGTGATGCACAAGATGATTGCCGAAGGTGCATTTAAAAAAGATGCAAGAACCGTGTTGCCTTCTTCGAGTTCCTCTAACTGGTCGGCGCAGATTCTTGGTGCAGGTCCGGAAATCACCGGTGTTACTTCAAATGACTGGAAGCCAGATGCCAAGCATATGACGCCTGTTGCAGTAAATGGTATTGGCCGTTCTCCAAGTATTTATGATATCATTCGTCAGCAACGCCCTAAGGCAGAGCAAGGTGTTGTTTTTCATTGGGATGATTATGGCCGTCTGTTGCAAAAAGATATGGTGAACCATTATGAATATGCCAAAACAGAATCAGAAGCCGCCGCAAAGTTCGCTCAATATATCAGCGCTAAAAAGCCAACTTTTGCTTTACTTCATCTGGATCATGTAGACCATGCGGGTCATGAAGACGGTCACATGACGCCGAAGTATCTACAATCTATTGCAAAAGCAGATAGTCTGGTCGGAACAGTTTTGGCCGCGATTGATAAAGCAGGGATGAAAGACAATACCTTGGTGATGATTGTTGCAGATCATGGTGGTATCAAAATGGGCCATGGCGGCGAATCTGATGAGGAGATCAATATACCTGTTATCTATTATGGCAATGGGGTAAAGAAAGGCTATAAGATTCAGCAGCCAGTTTACCAGTATGACGTTGCGGCCACTGTTGCATTTGTTTTCAATCTTGAGGTGCCTTATTCCTGGACTTCACGCCCGGTTAAAGCTGCTTTCAAAGGCTTCTCTGAGCCAACTAACCTTAAGGTTGGTCTATAGTTTTTCACCTAAACGCTACCCTGTCTCCATCTACGAAAGGCTTAAGCGATTGTGCGTTCATTTGTGTAATAGTTAGCAACAGTCAGGTAATTTAAATTCATTTCATGAGTTAAAGGTATTTTATTTAGATTCTAGTCGTCGACTTAGGCTAAAATATACAAAACGATAACACCTCAGGATTCTTAATAACTACTAAATCTATAGATTTAATTGCAAATGAAGAAAATCGTATTATATTTGCCGAATAAATTTTTAAAAATCATGAAGAAAAGCTTACTCATTTCCTTAATAATGCTGCTTTCAGTTGGATACGCATCCGCACAGATCTCAATAAATGGGGTTATAAAAAGTGATAAGGGCACTCCAATTCCCAACGCGACAATCATTATAAGAGGGACTAAAATAACAACCATTGCGGATACAAATGGTGTTTTCACAATCACTACTAAACAAGAACCACCATTTTATCTTCAAGTAAGTTCAGTGGGTTATAAAGCTCAGGATTTCCAGGTATTAAAGGTTCAGGATGCCCCATTGGAACTAGTATTGGTAGAGAGTGCTTTGCTGGACGAAATCATGGTAACTTCCAGAAGAAGATCAGAGGTGTTACAGGAAGTTCCGATTGCCATCACTGTTATTGGTGGACAAGCAGCTGAAAATGCTGGCGCTTTCAATGTGAATCGTTTGAAAGAACTGGTTCCTTCTGTACAATTGTACGCATCAAATGCCAGAAATACTACGCTTAACATTCGTGGACTAGGTTCAACTTTTGGGCTGACCAATGATGGTATTGATCCGGGAGTCGGTTTTTACGTAGATGGTGTCTATCACGCTCGTCCTGCTGCTACCTCTACAGACTTTCTTGACATTGAGCAAATAGAGGTTATCCGCGGTCCTCAGGGTACATTGTTCGGCAAGAACACAACTGCCGGAGCATTTAACATTACTACGACAAAGCCAACCCAAACCCCAACGGCCAAAATAGAACTGGGATTTGGTAACTATAACTTTATACAGGCTAAAACATCTGTTTCCGGTGGAGTTGCAAAAAATCTTGCGGCAAAAATATCGATCTCTGGAACCCAGAGAGATGGAACCATCTGGAACACCAGAGAAGAACGGAAATATAGTGGTCAGAATAACCTTGGTTTCAAAGGTCAGCTCTACTACACTCCATCAGAAAGATTGAAAGTACTGCTTAGTGGAGATGTAAGTATACAACATCCGGCAGGTTATCCTTTGGTAATCGCAGGTGTTACAACTACAGAAAGAAGTGCTTACCGTCAGTATGCAAAGATTGTTTCAGACCTTGACTATCAGCAACCTAAAATTGATCCCTTCTCACGAGAGATCAATACAAACACGCCATGGAGACACAATCAATCGATTGGAGGAACATCCCTAAATGTAGATTATAAAATAGGTAACGGTACGCTTACTTCCACAACTGCCTGGAGATTCTGGAACTGGGATCCTACTAATGATCGAGATTTCTCTGAATTGTCAGCGCTTACAAAATCGCAAGGAAACTCTCGTCATGACCAGTACTCGCAAGAGTTCAGATATGCCGGAGACATCACCGAAAGGCTAAGTGGTGTAATTGGTTTATTCGCACTTGGTCAGAACCTAAAAGGTTTAGCCCAAACTGAAGAGGTGGGTAAAGATCAGTGGAGATTTGTACAAACGAGCGCCACAGGTACTCAAGCATTGTATTCGACACCGGGATTATTAGACGGCTTTGGTATCAAAACGAATTCGACAATCAAATCTTTAAGTGCTGCAATATTTGCACAGGCCGATTGGGAGTTTTTAAATAATCTGCATGTGTTACCCGGATTAAGGTTTACGTATGACAAGAAGGATGTTGATTATGCTAGGATGACCTACGGTGGTTTGCAGACCTCAGATGCAGTATTATTAGCATTGAAAGCCGCGGTTTATAGTAATCAGCAATTTGTTACCAGCGTAGATAATAAAAACCTTTCAGGTAACATCACGGTTTCCTATCGCCCAACTGCTAAATTAAATGCCTACGGAACTTTTTCGACAGCCTATAAACCTGTTGGAGTCAACGTAGGGGGCTTGCCAACAACCGCTGCTGGCGAAGCAAATTTATCTTTAGCAGTCGTAAAACCGGAGTATGTGCAACATTATGAACTAGGTATAAAATCCAAGCCTGCTAAAGGAGCAATAGTAAATCTTACTATTTTCGAAACAGACATTAAAGATTATCAGACTAATGTTCAATCCCCACAGTTAGGTGTAAACAGGGGGTACCTAGCAAACGCAGAAAAAGTGAAGGTAAGAGGTTTGGAGCTTGATGGAACTTACCAGGTAGAGCGATTTCTAAGTTTAAATGCTGCTTTAGCTTATCTTGATGGAAAATATGTCAAGTTCAAAAATGCTCCACTTCCATTAGAAGAAACGGGGCATACAGAACTTGTTAATGGTGTTGCAACCCAAGTCGCGTTTAAGGACGCCTCAGGCGGAAGATTACCGGGGATTTCTAAATGGAATGTTTCTGGCGGTGCCGAGTTTAGTATACCGGGTGCTCTTGCAACGAAAGATGGCAGATATTTTATAGCGGGAGACGCAAGTTACCGTTCAGATTACTCATCAAATCCAACTCCATCACGGGTATTAAATGTTGATGGCTACTCCCTGTTAAATGCGAGATTAGGATTCAAATCAGATAAGTTCTCCATATTTGTTTGGGGCAGAAACATTGGTAACACAAATTATTATGAACAATTGCAGGCAGCAGCAGGTAACTCCGGGCTGTATGCAGGTGTACTTGGCGATCCAAAAACTTACGGCGCCACCTTGCGTTATGCTTTCTACTAAAAACTCATAAAGTAAACTTCCGGACAATCCGGAGGCTTACTTTAAATATGGAGTGACCTTAACCCCGATCAGGTATACTGTTGTCTTAGAGAGAAAGGTGCATATGGGCTCTATATAAATCCATTATAATTACGTTGCAAATTCATTGTGAATCCAAGTTTTGTCGGATCAGATTGGACTTGCATTGCTTTTGTATTGGACTTGCATTGGACTTGCCCAAATTACAACCAAACCACTGTCCTATCCTAAAATGGCTATACAGGTTTATGATTTAATTTGATATTGACTATACACACAAATTTGGTAATCCTATTTGAGTTATACAAGTTGTAATTTCGGTTCATATGGCTTTTTATCTTTCCA
>Ga0209512_1001081_pt1 | contig 36371 bp, 61 predicted proteins | sample frozenSSSSmetaG_FD_184142 | JGI IMG/M metagenome (GOLD analysis project Ga0209512, IMG submission 184142) | Glacier valley bacterial and archeal communities from Borup Fiord, Nunavut, Canada, to study Microbial Dark Matter (Phase II) -... | ecosystem: Environmental > Aquatic > Freshwater > Ice >...
GCTTCAAAAAACGCACAGGAGATTTTGCAGGTGGGGTGTAGTTTGCAAGTGAGGTGAGAAAGACGAATAATAAAAACACAAGATTGGAAGAGATAGTTAAACAACAAGAGATTAAGAAAGAGATACTTAAAATTAGCAAACTATTCAAGGACATGGACCCTAAGATAAAAAAGTCCATTCAATCAGTAATTGACAATGCAGCTTTCATGGCAGTCACCTTAAGAGAGCTCCAAGAATACCTGATTAAAAATGGGTTGACTGTAGAATACCAAAATGGTGAGAATCAATTTGGAGTAAAGAAGTCACCAGAGATTGAAATTTATCTTACTATGAGTAAAAACTTTGTTTCTACAATGAAAGCTGTAACAGATTTATTACCAAAGGAAATTGCAAATAAAATCAAGGATGATGGATTTGACGATTTTGTGAATAACAGATGATTAGCGTAAGAGTTCAAAGAATTATTTATGAAGAAACATATAATCCTATTATTGAATACTTTAACTGGATTAATAGCAATAGAAAGAAAGTATGTTTAAAAACATATAAGGTATACAAGGAATTAGTTAGATTAATTTATGAGAATAATTCCGAGTGGGAATATGATCCTAAGAAAGCAAACCATGCATTAGAGTTTATAGAAAATTATTGTAAACATTCTAAAGGCAAAATGGGTGGCAAACCTTTTATACTTGAGCTATGGCAAAAGGCTTTAGTTGCTGCAACATTTGGTATAGTACATAAGATTGATGCCACTAGAAAATATCAAGAAGTAATGTTAATAGTAGCTAGAAAAAATGGGAAGTCGACTTTAGCAGCTGCAATAGGTTTATATCTACAAATAGCAGATGGAGAACCAGGAGCAGAAATATATGCTTGTGCTACAAAGAAAGACCAAGCCAAGATAATATGGTTAGAAGCAAAAAGAATGGTTAGAAAATCACAAACACTCTTAAAAAGGATTAAAACTTTAGTTGGAGAGTTAGTGAGTGATTTTAACGATTCTTTTTTTAAACCACTTGGAAGAGATTCGGACAGTTTAGACGGATTGAACGTTCATGGAGCGTTACTTGATGAAATACATGCATGGACAGACCAAAACCTATATGACGTTATTGTTGATGGTACTTCAGCTAGAGAACAACCGCTAGTATTCATAACTACTACAGCAGGAACAATAAGAGAAAGTGTATATGACCGCAAATATGATGAAGCTGAAAGAGTTATAAATGGATATGAAGATTCTAACGGATATAAGAACGAAAGATTTCTTCCTGTTATATATGAACTTGATAATAGAAAAGAATGGATTAACAAAGAGTGCTGGTATAAGCCTAATCCAGGTCTAGAAAGTATTAAGAGAATAGATCAACTTGAAACCAAAGTTAATAAAGCAAAAGCTGATGCAAAGCTTGTAAAAAATTTATTATGCAAAGATTTTAATGTCAGGGAAACAAGTTCTGAAGCTTGGTTATCATTTGAGGAACTAAACAACCCAGCTACATTTGAATTATCTTTGCTAAAGCCTAAATATGGTATTGGTGGCGGTGACTTGTCCAGTACAACAGATTTAACTTGTGGAACTGTAATATTTATGGTGCCAGGAGACAATACGATTTATGTTAAGCAAATGTATTGGTTGCCAGAAGATTTATTAGAAATAAGAGTTGCAGAAGATAAAATTCCTTATGACACATGGAGAGATTTAGGGTATTTAAGAACTGTAGAAGGAAATAAAGTTCATCATAAGCATGTAACAGATTGGTTTTTAGAATTGCAATACACAGATAATATCTATATTCCTTGGACAGGCTATGATGCATGGTCTGCGACTTACTGGGTTGAAGAAATGAAAAGCCATTTCGGTGCTGAGAGTATGGAAGCAGTTATCCAAGGTAAGAAAACACTTTCAGGGCCTATGAAAAACATGGGAGCAGACTTAGCAATTAAAAGAATTAATTATAATAACAATCCTATTCTTAAATGGTGTTTAAGCAACACAGCTATAGAAACTGATAAGAATCTTAATATACAGCCTTGCAAGACTAAGAACCAAAGAAGAAGAATAGACGGTACTGCAAGTTTACTAGATGCCTATGTATGTTTAGAAAGGCATTTAGAGGATTATACCAATATGATTTAGGTGAGAGGAGGTGAAAAAGTGGGATTAATAAGTAAATTTTTTAATAAAAGTCCAACAACTACAAAATTCGAGTTAATAACTGACAAAGGCAATGGGTTTTATAATTGGAATGGTAATTTGTATAAATCAGATGTTATAAGATCATGTATAAGACCTAAAGTTAAAGCAATAGGTAAATTAATGGCTAAACATATAAGGGAAACATTAACGACAGATGGAAAGATTGATTTAAAAGTTAATCCAGATGTTTATATGCGTTTTTTGCTAGAAGAACCTAATCCTTATATGACAGGACAATTACTTCAAGAAAAAGTAACTACTCAGTTACAACTTAACAATAATGCGTTTATTTATATAAATCGTGATGATAATGGGTATGCAAATGAACTATATCCTATACCTTGTGTAAGTGCTGAAGCTATTTATAATTCATCAGGAGATTTATTTTTAAAATGCACTTTAAAAAATGGGAAAACAGTTACTTATCCATACCAAGATATAATACATTTGCGACAAGATTATAATGAAAATGATATTTTTGGAGAAAGTCCAAGAGATGCATTATTGCCATTAATGGAAATTGTAAATACAACAGATCAAGGGATTGTAAAAGCGATAAAAAACTCAATGGTTATAAAATGGCTCATGAAATTTAAAAGTGTACTAAGGCCTGAAGATAGAGAAATGGAAGTTTCTAAATTTGTAGAAAATTTTCTAAGTATCGACAAAGGGAAGGGCGTTGCAGCAAGTGATCCTAAATATGATTTAGAGCAAGTAGAAGATAAGCCGTATGTTCCTAATGCAGCACAAATGGATAGGACCATAACAAGGCTTTATAATTTTTTTGGAACAAATGAAAAAATAGTTCAGTCAAAATATACAGAAGATGAATGGAATGCTTATTATGAATCAGAAGTAGAACCTTTAGGGCTTCAACTAAGTGGAGAATATACGAGGAAATTATTTAGCAGGAGAGAAAGAGGGTTTGGAAACTCAATAATCTTTGAAGCTTCTAACTTATCTTATGCGAGCATGTCAACAAAGCTTAATTTAGTTCAATTCGTTGACAGAGGAATGATGACACCAAATGAAGTCAGGCGAGTTATGAATCTAGGGCCTATAGATGGCGGTGATAGAGTGCTACTAAGAAAAGATACTGGCGTTGTAGCAGGCGAAGGAGGTGAAAACAAATAATGGCTAAGATAAATATTAAAGGCCCCATAATTTCAAGCCAACAACAATGGATTTATGATTATTTTGGGATTGAAGCAACATCCCCTAGCAAAGTCAATAAAATCTTAGATTCTATAATGACTAACGAAAATTTAGAAATTGAAATTAATTCTTCGGGTGGAGACATCTCGGCTGGTAGTGAAATTTACACAGCTATAAGAGCATATAACAAAGGTAGTAAAAAAGCTAATATAGTTGGCAGTGCTTTTAGTGCTGGTTCAGTAATTGCAATGGCTTGTGAATGTTATATGTCACCTACTGCAATGATGATGATACATAAAGTGTCAAGCGGAGCAGAGGGGAACAGTAATGATATGGACAAAATGTCCAAAACATTGCAAATCGCAGACCAAACAGTAGCAAATGCTTATATTGGTAAATGTGGTATGAGCATGAAAGATGCTTTAAAAATGATGACAGAAGAAACTTGGTTAACAGCACAACAAGCTAAAGACAAAGGTTTAATTGATGGCATTATGTTTGAAGATACTGTACCTAAACAATTCAACAACTCATTTAGCAATATGATTCCAGAAGAAATCATTAATAAAATGCAAAATAAAAGATTAAATGATCTAAGCAAAGATAAATTACAAAACAAATTAAAATATTTAAAATTAATAGGAGGAATGTAAAATGAAATTTAAAAATAAACAAGATTATTCAGATCAAAGAGGAATACTTATGGCTGCTATTCAGGTAATGATGGAAAATTCAACTTCAGAAGAAATTTCAGCTAAAATGGAAGAAGTTGAAACAATGGACAATGCATGGGGAGAACAATCTAAGGATATGGCAAACAAAGTAGCTTTAGAAGATAAATTCAAAGTTCTTAATATTGAAAATAAAGGAGTGAATGTAGTGGGTAAAGTTTTAGATTCAACAAACAATATAGCAAACGAGGATATTTTTGCAAGTTTAGACTATAGAAAAGCATTTATGAATAATGTCATTAGAGGTGCTGCAATGCCTAACGAATTTATGAATGTAGATGCAAGTACAACTACAGGAGAGGTTGGTTCAGTAATTCCAACAACTGTAATGGAAAAGATCATTGAAAAATTAGAATCAACAGGCATGATATTACCTTTAATAACTAGAACATCTTACAAAGGTGGATTAGCAATACCTACATCAACTGTTAAACCAGTTGCAACATGGGTATCACAAGGCGCTGGAAGTCCTTTACAAGAAAAATCAACTGCCAACATTACATTTACTTACTTTAAACTTAGATGCGCGGTGTCAGTATCATTTGAAGTTGATAATATTACCCTACCAGTATTTGAAGCAACTATAATCAACAACATTGCAGCTGCTATGGTTAAGGCTTTAGAACAAGCAATTATATCAGGTGATGGAACTACTCAACCAAAAGGAATATTAACTGAAACACCTGCAAGTGGTCAAGCTCTAACAATTGCAAATGCAACAGCAATATCTTATGGCGATTTAATAGCAGCAGAAGCGGCTCTACCGCTTGAATATGAGCAAGATGCGGTTTGGTGTATGTCTAAAAAATCATTTATGGCATTTATAGGAATGGTTGACAGCCAAAAGCAACCTATTGCAAGAGTTAACTATGGTATAGCTGGAAAACCTGAAAGAAGTTTATTAGGTAGAACAGTAATTCTAAATAACTATGTAGGATCTTATCTTTCAACTGTAGCAGCAAATACAAAATTTGCTTTTTTATTCAATTTCAAAGACTATGTTTTAAATACTAATTATCAAATGACTTTGAAAAAATATGAAGATAATGTAACTGATGATGTAGTTACAAAAGCTATTATGTTAGCAGATGGTAAGGTTGTAGATATAAATTCATTAGTAACTTTAACTAAAACATTAGCTTAATATTTGGGGAGGTTAATTCCTTCCCTTACTTTTTATATAAGGGAGGAATAAAACATGATTGGAACAGTAAAATTAGCACTTAGAATAAGCAATAATGCCTATGATGCTGAAATATCAGATTTAATAGAAGAAGCTAAAGCAGATTTAAAATTATGTGGACTAATAGATGCTAAAATAGTTGACACTGATGTGTTAATTAAGAGAGCTATAGTAACTTATTGCAAAGCTAATTTTGGCTTAAATAATGCAGATAGTGAAAAGTTACAACGAAGTTATGAAGCTATTAGAAATCATTTAACTATGTCTATTGACTATAATGGTGGTGTTGTAGTTGTTTAAAGATGTAATAACATTGATAAGTACAACAGATAGTGAAAATGATATGGGTGATCCTATTAAAATTTTAGTTAGGCGAGAAAATATATTTGCAGAAAAGAAAAGTATAAAACAAAGTGAATTTTATCAAGCTGCAGCTGTAGGATTAAAGCCAGAGATAACATTCATAATAAGAACTATAGAATACGAGCAAGAAACGTTGCTTGAATATAACCTTAAAGCATTTACCATTATAAGGACATATGAGAAAGAGGATGAATTTACAGCGCTTATATGCCAAGGTATTGTTAATGGGGTGATGTAATGCCACTACCTAAGAGTAACATGAAAATTAATAGGAGTGGGGTACAATATACCTCTAATATTGATAGGGCCTCTTATACAATAAAGGAATTAAGCCGAGCAGCATTAAGAGATGTAGCTAGGCTTATTAAATTTAGCATAAGACAAGAATTTAATAAACTTCAAGGAATGAGAAAACAATCAGGCAGATTTAAAGGAGCATACCAACATTGGCTAAGGTCTAAAGAAGGGGATCTTCAAATAGGGATTAAAGCTAATACCTGGTATGGAGTTCAGCAGGAGCTTGGGGATAGAAATCAGCCTAAAAGAGATCTAGTAAGAAATGCTGTAATGAATAACCTTGATAAAATAAGAGAAATTGAAGGACAGTATTTATCAGCTATAGAGGATGAAAACGCAGCATTAGCATTAATAAATGAGGAGGAAGAGATTGAATGATAGAAGTCAGAAAAGCTATAAACTCATTTTTAAAATTACTCCATCCTAATGTAATTATAGATGGAAAAACTAAATCAAGAGTGTTTTTTCAACAGGCCCCAGAAAATGCAATATTCCCTTATATTGTTTATGACCTTCCTAATTCATTTAGCGATGGTGAGGGTGGAGAAATAATCTCCTTAGATATTGATGGATGGGATTCTAATATTGATAGGGATACTACAGTAATTGAAAATCTAATGAAAACAATAAATGCCATAGATAAAAAAACATTAACTACTACAGAAATAGCTTTAACATTATTTTTAGATAATAAAATACCGCTATTGGATGATGATAAATCAATACACAGAAGGAAATATATTTACTCAGGTAGATTAATAAGAAGATAAGGAGGTAACACAATGCCATTAACAACAGCACAAATTGAAAATATACAAATTGATTATGGGATAGTTTATACTAACTATGGCGAAACTGATTCCAAAAAAATAGGGCCTAGTAGAGGTGGTGGAGAGTTCTCCGCAGACCAAAAGATTCGAGACATTGATTTTGATGGTATGTTAGGCAAAACAAAAGGTATGCAAGTAGTAGAAGAAATAAACGCAAGTTTAAAAGTTACTATTTTAGATATGTCTATATCAATGTTAGCATTAGCTATGCCATATGCAACATTGGCAGGTGATGGAACTACAACACCTTATAGTTTAACTTGCAAAAGCACAGATGTAGCAATATTAGATAGTACAAGTTACTTAAAAAATGTTACTATGTTTTGTAAAACAGTAAAAGGTGCTTATAAGAAAATTACTCTTTATAATGCAATGAGCGAGGGTAAATTTGGATTTAAAGCAAAACCTAAAAACGAAGGTGAAGTTGAACTTGAATTTAATGCTCATTGGGATCCTACAGACGATACAAAAGATTTATTTAAAATTGAGGATGTAGCAACTATAGCAACACCATAACAAAAGGGTAGATTAAGTTCTACCTTATTTTTTTAGGAGGTATTTATGAACATCAAACAAAGCATGAAATTAAGTGCAATAGTAGATAAAATGGGGTTAAAAATAACTAATCCAAAAGCAAGTCAGGAAGAAGTAGGCGCAGACCTCATAATTCAAGCAGTTAGTAAAATATATAAAGCAGAAAAAGAAGTATATAGTTTTGTTGCAGATTTAAAGAAAATATCAGTTAAGGATGCCGAAGAAGTTGACCTAGTAGAATTTATTAAAGATTTAAAAGAGGTAAGCGGATTGCAAAGTTTTTTTACATCACTAGCCAAGTAAAGCAACCAAAGCTACTTGAAATATTAAATAAAATATATGGTTATAGTGTCATGGGAATGGATTTTAGTATTGATTTATTTCTCCATGCAATAGAAAAAAACAGAGAGAATGACTTATGGGAAACATGGGCATTACACTATCCACGAATGGACAAGGAAAATTTTATTAGTTTCGAAGATTATAAGAAAAAATCAATAACTCAAGCTGTTACAAAAATAAGCTTTGAGGATATAGAAAAAGAGATGGAACAAGTAGTAAAAGCCTTTGAAGAAAGGAGGTAATTAATATCGAATTATTTAAACTGTTTGGATCTATATTAATTAATTCTGATGATGCAGATAAAAGTTTGCAGAAAACAGATGAAAAAGCAGAAAAAGTAGGCGGAAGTCTATCTAAAGGGATTGGAACCGCTGCAAAGTTTGGGTTAGGATTAGCAGCGGCAGGAGTAGCAGGAGCAGGAGCATTAATAGGTATAGCATTAAATGCAAGTGAAGCAGCTGCAAGTATAGATGACGTAGCACAAAGAACTGGATTAAGTGCCAAGACACTACAAGAGTTCAAACACGCTGCGGAAATGTCAGGCACAAGTATGGAAGTAGTAGAAAAGTCAGCAGTAAAATTAACCTCTACTATGGGGAAGTATGCAACTGGTAACAAAGAAACAGTTGAAGCATTTAAGCAACTTGGTGTAAGCGCTACAGATAGTAAGGGTAAATTAAAAAGCACAGATGAAGTATTTCCAGAACTTATACAAAAATTAGCAGGAATGACAAACGAAACTGAAAGAAATGCTTTATCTATGAAGTTATTAGGTAAAGGCGCAGTTGAATTAGGCCCACTATTAAATGAAGGTGCAGCAGGAGTAACAGCCTTGAAAGACGAAGCACATGCAATGGGTTTGGTAATGGGTGACGAACAAGTCAAGGCAGGAGCAAAATTTGATGATACATTAACAGTAGTAAAGGCTGCAATGGGGGCAATGGTAGCAAAAATAGGGAATGAAGTGTTACCAATAGTACAAAAAATGCTAGAGTGGATAATGGCACACATGCCACAAATACAAGCTATAGCAGGCAAAGCATTTGATATTATTAGTACCGCAGTAACCGCATTAGGTAAATTTGTTTCTGACGTTCTCTTACCAGCATTTACTAAGTTTTGGAATTGGGTAGAGCCTTACATACCAAAACTAAAACAAGTAATAACAGAAGCGTTTAACAATATAAAAAATGCTATAAAATTAGCATATGATTATATTAAACCAAGTTTTGACAACTTAGTAAAAGTTATAAAAGACAGTGTAATGCCTATTATTATGGGAATGTGGGATACTGTAAAAAAAGCAATGCCAGGCATCAAAGGAATTTTTGAAATTGTGATGCCTTTAATAGTAGTTGCAGTAAAGTTAGTCATAGATATAATTGCGGTTATAATAAAAACAGTTAAAAGTATATATGACTTCATAAAACCCTCCTTAGATTCAGTTGCAAATATTTTTAGTACGGTTTTTGGCGGAATTAAAAAAGCAATAGAGGGTGTTCAAAAAGTATTGGACTTTTTTAATGGAACTAAATTAAAAGATAAAAATGCAACTGTAACAACTAATTATAAAGATACAGGTAATCCATCCTCCTTTAGTAATATAGGGAAAAATGCTAATGGAACAGATAACTGGAGAGGTGGCTTAAGTTGGGTAGGAGAAAGAGGACCTGAGATTGTTAATTTACCAAAAGGAAGTCAAGTATTTGATAATAATAAAAGTATGCAGATGACTAATTCAAATAGTGGAAATTCTAAAACACCAGTAACAGTGCAATTAGTGTTACAAAATGGCAAAGCAATAGCTGAATTTTTGCTTGATGATTTAGATAGCTTAATGGGTAATAAAAATAAGATTAATGGAAGAGGTGTAGGGATAGCATGAAAGGAATAACTTTTAATTTCAAACATTCCTACGCTGATTTTAATTTAATACTTAACAGTAAAAAAATAGGAACACCATCAAAGAAAAAAATAACAATTCCCATGCCTTTTATGAATGGCACTTATGATTTTAGTACAGTAGGTAGTAATGGAGAAATAACATACAATCAAAGGGCCATAGAAGTTAAATTTACACTTATATCTACTAGCAAGGCTAAATTACACATAGAACTCACAAAAGTAGCTTCATGGCTTCAAGACGTATCACAAAATCAATTAATTTTTGATGATATAAAAGATTATTACTTTTTAGCAGAGATAGAAGATAGCTTGGAAATAAACGAAAAAAATAATATAGCAGAAATAACGGCTAAGTTTATTGCAGATCCATTTAAAATAGGGATAGATTATGCAGCTAATAACATTTGGGATACATTTAATTTTGAAGAAGATTACTTACAAAGTAGTGGGTATGATGTGGTTGGCACTAAAACAATTACTTTATATAACCCAGGGCGATTAGTAGCTCCTATAATAAATTGTAGTACAGCTATGACATTAACATATAATAGCATGTCTTATAATCTTGTCATAGGTGAAAATAAACTTTATGGGTTAAGGCTTATAAATGGTGCTAATAGTATAGTAATTAATGGTACAGGAAACATAGAATTCTTATTTAGGAAGGTGAATTTATAATGTATAGTGTAGGTATTTTCAACAACAACATAGAAACAATTATACATTATCCAAATACAGATAAAGAAGCCCCACACTTGGACAAATTGCCATTGAAAGAAGGATTATCTATTGTTGATAGTCTTTCTTTTGTTTTATACCCTAACAACCCTGGATATAATGGTTTATTTGAGTTAACTACAAAAGTAAAAGTTATAGATACAAGGGATAACACAACAAGAGTTGTAGGTCGTGTGATTGATGTAAATGAGAAGATGGATAATAATGGACTATTTTACAAAGAAGTGTTGTGTGAGGGCGCATTGAGTTATTTAAATGATAGCAAACAACGTGCTAATGCTTTTGCAACAACTAATGTAACAACATTTTTAACACAAATATTAGCCATCCATAATAGCAAAGTAGATGCTAGTAAACAAATACAAGTTGGCAATGTAGATGTTGCAGGTTCAGTTGCTCATAGTTGTGATTTCAAAAGCACTTTAGCAGAAATACTGGCAGTTAAAGAGAAAATAGGTGGAAACATAAAGATAAGAGAAACTGAGGGTATATTATATATGGATTGGTTACAAAGCTTTAGCATAACCACTATAGATGTTAATCTTGGTGGAAATATGAAAGATATGATTAAGGGCAAAGATGTAACTTCTCTGGGAACTAGAATTATACCTCTAGGAGCTAACAACTTAACTATAGCATCTGTCAATGGTGGACTTGATTATATAGAAGATACAGCAGCAGTAATCATTTATGGAGTTATTGAAAAAACTGTAGAATACAAAGATATTATAAGCGCAACAGAGTTAAAAAATACTTGCCTAGCTGATTTAATTAAGTATACTCAACCTTTATTATTATTAGAAAGCAATGCACTTGATTTAAGTTACTTGACAGATAACAAGGCAGAACAATTTGCATTGGGTACTAATTTACATTTAGTTAATCCAGTAATGGCTATTGATAGCATTTATAAAGTAGTACAAATAGATTTAGATTTATTAAAGGCATATGATCCTAAACTAACTATAGCAAATTTTCCTTTAAAATTAAGTAATTCCATTAATGATTTAAGGAAATCCAGTATACAAAAAGAAAGCGTGAGCAATGGTGTGCAAATAGGTGAAGCTTTTGGGATTAGGATTGTTAGTACAGATGGTAAAACTGTAACAACTCTTAATGCTACAGAAGGTATAAGCATAGAGGACAAAAACAGGAATATTAAAGTTTTTTATGTTGATGTTAATGGGAATATTGTTCACGATGGGAAACAGCAGGTTACGAGCAATGGAAAGATATTAATCGAAAATTTTAAAAATGCTAATGGTGGAACAAGCAAATTGTATGATAATAATGGTAATTTAAATGTGAAAATTGGAAGCGAAAATGGTGATGCAGATAATGTAGGGGGATCATTACTGCTATACAATGACAGTCCAAGCGAAGAAGCTGCTATTTTGGCATTGTACCAAAGAGTTGCGTTAGGAATATCGAAAAATTCAGATTGTGGAATAATGCAACTTTTAGATCATACTGGATACTCAAATATAAGAATGTCAGCTAGTAATGATATTCAAAATAAAGGTGCTGAGATTTATATAATTGATGATAATGGAATAACGTCAATTAAAAGTGATTCAATAATAGTAGGTAGCGAATCGGTAGCAACTCAAACGTGGGTAAATAATCAATCATATGCGAGTGACTCAGATTTAAATACTTTATATGGGATTTTAGGAACTTTAGAAGGAAGAATAGCAGCACTAGAAACACCATAAAGGAGGATTTTGAATGGCAGATATAATAGCAAAAATAGCGGCTATAAGAGCGGCAATATTCGGAAAAGACGTAAGAGAAAACATTGCAAGTGGTATCGAAAGTATTAATGCTGAAGTAATTAATACTACAACAAGGCAAGGAACAGTAGAAGGGAAACAAGCTACATTAGAAACAACTTTTAATGGACTGGTTATTAATGCTGGTAGTAGCAATGCGGAAATAGTTGCAGCAAGAAATGGTGAGGTAAGCTTACCAGTAAGATTAGCCAAGGTTGATACGCAATTGGCAGATATGGCGATAAATGTTAAAAATTTCGGTGCAAAAGGTGATGGAGTAACAGACGATACACAAGCATTTAAAAACTCTCTAATTTTTGCTAGTTGGAAATGTGGAAATGTATTTGTACCCCCAAGTGATAAAGGATATTTATTAAGTGGTGATAATATAAATATACCCGAAGGTGTTACTCTTTATGGAGTTAGTAATGGTCATAATGGTGTTTGGACAGGCAAAGTAGCGGGTTCAACTTTACTCATAACAGGCAATGCTACACTAGAAAACGGAAACCCAGTTTTTATTATGAATATGGGTTCAGAATTTAAAGGGTTATCAATAGTTTATCCTAACCAAACAGAAACAAATCCACCAATTGCATATCCTTTTTTAATTCGTGGATTGACTTCAAATTGTAATGATATCTTAATAGAAAATATATTTTTATATAACTGCTTTCAGTTCGCAGATTTTTCAATGGCACATCAGAGAGTTGCAATTAAAAATATTTATGGTGATGTTTTGAAGAAAGGCATAATAATTGATAATTGTTGGGATGTTGACAGAATACAAGATATTCATTTTTGGGGGTATTTCAGTGATGGGAAAACTACAGAACAACAAAATGCATTATCAATATATAGGGCAAACAATTCAGTTGGTATAACATTAGGTAAAGCTGATGGTATTCAAGGTGACAATATATTTATGTATGGTCTTAATATAGGATTGTTATTAGGAATAGAAGGCCGAGGATGCTACGGACAAATAACAAATTTAAGTTTAGATATTTGTACAAGTGGCATAAGAGCATTAGCTATTGGCGGTCAAGGATTAACGATTAATGGCTATGAATATGCAATGAATCCAACACTCCAAATTGCAAACGGAACCGCGTACACTTATCCAATTGTTGCAGACTATCCAAGCGGATTATTACAAATAAACAATATAAATAGTTGGGGCGGTGGAAGCACTTTCTTGTATGTTACATCAACATTTGGAGTCAGCTCAGGCATAGTATTAAACGATATACAAATAAATGACTTAGCTGATGATCAACTTATCGTAAATAATGGACTAGGAAAAATAATAGTTGCAAATTTAAGGTGCATTTTAAATAAGAATTTAGTCAATAGTGCTAGCAATGCTTCACAAGTTATTTTTGAAAATCCCGATGTTTTCAAAGAAACATATTTAGGGTTAGTTTCTCCTATAATTAAAAAATATGCTGATACTAGGTTAGCAACAATACCATCATCATTCAGTATTAATATTGGCAAATCAAAAATAATAAAATTAACTGGTACAGCTACAGTTGAAAACATAATCCATTCTGCTAGTATCGGTGATGAACTTACTATAATTGTAACAAACAGTATAATTTTTGCAAACTCATTGATTTATAATTTAAGGTTATTTCAACAGTTCAATGCAACTGCAAATGACACTTTAACATTGATTTTTGATGGAACAAATTGGCTTGAAAAGTGTAGAAGTGTTAATATTCAATAACATAATAGGAAAATAGTGCGACACAACTAGAGGACTTTAATAGTCCTCTTTTTAATGCCAAAAAACAATAAAATGCAGCGATTAAGATACGTTAATATCATCGCTGCAAATTACTTACCCGCTACAATGTAGAGGATGAATATATAATAACCTCTATTTAATTTAAAAACAATAGGAGGTAATTAACAAATGGATATAGCAACTTTAATCAATAGTTTTGGATTTCCAGTAGCAGCAGTGGTGGTTTTAGCTTATTGGACAAGTTTACAAAGCAAACAAGCTAGAGAGGATGGCAATAAAAGAGAGGTTTCTTTATTGGAATCCAATGAACTTATAAGAAAAGATAGTGCAGATAGAGAAAAAGTATTAATGGAAGCCAATAAAGAATTTGCTTATGCACTTAATAAAGCATCAGATGCAATATCGGAAAATGGTAAGTTATCTCTTGCACTTTATGAACGTATGCACACAGTAGAATGTAAAATAGATACTGTAAATGTCAAAATAGATGGTTTAAAAATAACTTTAGCTCAGGCGGTGGAAGAACAATGAAAATAGCTGATAGGGGCGGTCATAATCCACAAAGCCAGGGTGCTAATGGTATTGTAAATGAAATTATAGAAGATAGAAAAATCCTTGCTAGTACAAATAAATGGCTCAAAATAGATAATCAAGAAGTTACAGATGTTACACCAGGTAATTGTGTCAGTGCCGAAGATTTAAAGTATGGAGTAGACCAAGCTAAACTACATAAAGCTGATATATTTGCTAGTATACATTTGAATGCAGGTGGTGGCAAAGGAACGGAAGTATTGTACTCGCTAGCAAGTACCCAAGGCAAAGAATTAGCAACAAGGGTAAGTAATTCTATAGCCAAACTAGGGTTTGTAAACAGAGGTGCTAAAATTGACAGTAGAGGGCTATATGAATTAAGAAGAACTCCTATGCCTGCAATAATTATAGAATGTTTTTTCTGTGACAGTAAAATTGATGTAGAGTTATATAACAAAGTCGGTGCAGATAAATTAGGAAAGGCTATTGCAGAGGGAATTGTAGGTCATGAAATAAAAGAACCTGTAATTGAGCCTAAAATAAATTATGTGCTTGAAACACAAAAATTCTTAAATAAACTAGGAATAACAGATTACGATAATAAAAAACTAATTGAAGATGGGTTTACTGGCACTAGAACAAGAACCGCATTAAACAAATTAGTACTAAAATTATAGGAGGTTTATTAATATGACAAATAAAAAATGGTATTTGAGCAAAATAATTTGGGTCAATGCAATAGCTTTAATTGGTGTAACAGCTCAAACAATAACAGGTAAAGAAATCCTTACACCTGAGTTTCAAGTTTTAGGATTAAGTTTAATTAACTTATTCTTAAGAACCATAACAAAAGAGAATATAATTTGGTAATTTTTTAGAGCTTAACTTAATTGTTAGGCTCTTTTTTTATTTTTTTGTGTATTTTTATTTAAGTAGTAACACTTTTACACAAGATTACATACTATAAATTATAAGCAACAAGGGAGGTAATGTAATGGGTAATAACAATTTAAGGACTAACTTCAGCTACAGAAACGATGATAGAGATTATAAAATATACGCTTACTTACAAACTAAAAGAGATAAATCTAGCTTTATAAAAGACTTGATTGAAAGAGAAATGTTAAAAGAACAGTCCAAAACACAATAAAATAAGCCTACCCAATAAGGATAGACTTTAACTATGTCGCTTTAGTTACTACTTGCTACGCTTCATAGCACACTATAGCTTATGCATACCACTATTAGAATGTGCTACTTTTAACTATATTTTAAAAGCTATTAACGCAATGTTAACATTTATATTATTGTTGTAAGTCCAATTATAAAAGTAACTACGATATAACCTATTGTTATTGCAAATGGTATTGTCATATTAATCACCTCTTAAATTATAGTATGTTCAACTCTTTAATAATTATACGGAGGTTTCTATGGATATATTAATTATAAATAATAGAAAAACTATACTTGATTGGGATAGTAAATTATCAAAACAAAAATATATTAGCAACATGGAAGCAGTTGCTAAAAAGATAAATTCAACTTCAAATTTTAAGAAAGTATTTATAATTGTGGCTGGTAGTTTTATGTTCTTTGAAACTGTTATGGCCGCTACTGGGAATCCTCTTAGTCAAGCAGAAGTGCTTGGTAAAACAATTTTTTCAATAGCTATGAAAATAGGTAAATATTTAGTATTAACGATGGCGGCAGTAGATATTACAAAGTCACTCATGCAATCAGATACAAAAAGTGTACCTAAAATCATGATACATTACGTTTTTGCCTATGCAGCTTTAAAATCTTTACCATGGTTCATAGATTTTATTGATACTATGTTTAAGTAAAGGGGGTATATATATGTTTTTTAGCAAACTGCTATTAGCAGCACCAACCGAAATAGAAAAAATGCTATTAGAGCAACAAGATACTTTAAGAAAATTAGATATATTAAGCAGAGAAGTAAAAAAAATAAAAGATAATCCAACACCTGAAGTAATAAAAAATATGTATGATGCTCCAAATACTTTGCAAAATCCTATATTTGATTTATCTAACAATACAATAGTAGAAAAAGCTGGAAGATTCTTTGATTATATGGATTCAACAATGAATTATTTAACACACCCAGTATTAATATTTAATGCAATTGCTGGAGCAAGTTATTGGATATGTGGGATAATTGCAATTGCTGGAGTACTATATTATATTATAGGGCATAAGAATGGCTTAAAATGGACAGGAGGAAGTCTACTAGGATATACACTTATTCAAGCAATTAATTATGGGTTGAATTTATTATGAAAATATTGCAGAAAATAAACCCAATTTATACTTATTTAAAGTTGACACCAGACACTTCAATTAGAAATTATGATAGCAGCAACATTGCTCGCACTATAGCAAAGATGTATAAAACCATTACCGAACAAATAAGGAGAGAGGAAAATAATAAACATTGGTATAATTTTAAATTTGTGATTGAAACTTCTGTTAAGTGTAGTTATTTAATAGATATAACTAAAGACAATGTATACTTTTACTTCATAGTACCAAGCAAATATGTAAATAATATAAGAGAGAAGATCACCGCCACATGGAAAAAAGTATCTATAGAGGAAGTTACTGAAATTAAAGATTTTTCACAAGATGCTCTAAAATATCAATTGAATTATAAAAAAGAAGATGCTTTTAGTCTAGCAATTAATAAGACTAGCAATGAACCACTAAATTCAATATTCAGCGTAATTGATGTAATGCAAGATAGTGACCGCATAGGCATATTCTACAACTTTATACCATGTAGCCAATTACCCTTTAAAAAAGAATATGAGGATACTATGAAAAAGGTTAAAGACAATAAGCCTATTGATAAAGAAAAGTTAAATAAAAAATATATATTTAAAATGTCGATACTTTATTTATTAGACTTTTTAGACATAATTAAAGAGGTGCTAGTGGACTTTACTGGTGGATTAGTTAATGCACCTAACAAAGATTTAAGCTTATTAGAGGTAGCAGCAGAGTTATTAAGCAATAACAAAAAACTATCTTTAGCAACTAAAAAGAAAAAGGAAACAATTATAATAAATACACAAATGCTAGTCCTGTCTGAAAGCATAGATACGTCTAGAAAGAGTAGTAATGCTATAAGTGTATGTCAATCTTATAAAGCCTTGGAAGAAGATAAGGATGAGGGAAATGAATTATTATATAAAAAAGTAAAAGCTAATAATGTTTTTTATATAAATGATTTAAAGGTGGCTGGAGTAGATATAAACAAAGTGAGCGTAGAGGAATGCCAAAACTTTATCCAACTCCCAGGTAGAGATTTACTAAATCAATATAAAATTAAAAAAATTGATACGTTAGAATCATTGGTACCAACAGAACTACAAGCAGGAGTTATGTGTCTGGGAAATGTAACTTATAAAGGGATGGCGGCTAGAGCATTTCTAAGTAATGATAAAGAATTTAAAAATCTTACTTTATGCTTAATAGGTCCTACTAGGTCAGGGAAAACTACTTTAATATCTAATCTATCAAGGGATAGTATAATGGCTGGAGAATGTACCATATTATTTGATTTTTGTGGCAACTGTGAATTAAGCAATGATGTAAGTAAGGTTTTTGAAAATGTACTAGACATAGATTGTAGCAATGAATTGACCTTACAAGGGCTAGGATATAACGAAATAGTTCCTAGCACAAATACAGTCTTTGAAGTATATCGTTGTGCTAAAGCTAAAACAAGTCAGTTAATGACATTAGTGAATACATTAAGTGATGATGAAGAATTAAAAGCGAGAATGGAAAGATATTTAGAAGCTGCAGCTATAATAACATTTATTGAAAATGGAGCTATTAAAGATGTATTCAAGTTATTACAAGATCACATGTTAAGAAAACAATTTATTGATAATGTACCTAAAAATCAATTTGAAAATTTAGAAGAATATATTTTAGCACTAGAAGAATTAGACGAGTGGAGCAAAGCAACCAAAGATAAACCAGCAGAACTAATAGGAACTAAACTAAGTTTTGTACAAGGAATATTAAATAGAGTTAATAGACTTAAAAGTAATACTTATATGGAACTAATGTTAAAAAAAGATTGCAGTAACAATATAAATTTAGTTGATGAAATACAGAAAGCACAATTAATTTGTATAAGAATGCCTGAAATAATGTTTTCTACAGAACAGGAGAAAGACATATATTGCACATATTGGATTACTAAAATTTGGGGAGCTTTGCAAGTAAGAAAGTGGAATATTCCAGATGCTAAAGATAGGATAAAACTTAATATAGTATTTGATGAATTATATCAGGTGCCATCATGCCAAAGCTTTTTAAAATCTAAATTAAGCCAAATTGCTAAGTTTGGAGGTAAACCAATAATATCATGCCATTATTTGGGGCAGATATCGAATATAAGAAATGAATTGAAAGCAGCTAATAGTAGTTATATGTTATTGCAAGGATGCGACAAGGATAATTTCAAGGAGTTAAAAGAGGAACTAAGTCCATACGAATTAGAGGACCTATTAAATCTTAAAAGATATGAAAGTCTTAATTTGATAAAATATGAAAATGGATGGAGTAAATTTATAAGCAAGTTGCCACCACCAATTAAAACAAGCAAATAAATATCAATTTAAAAGGCACTTAGAGTAAATTCTAGGCGCCTTATTTCATTCGATATAATAAGTGTTATATTGAATGAAAGTGTTAAAAGGTACAATCACAAGGGGGATATATAAAGACAAGCCTTATAGGTCAAATTTGAGCGTTGAGTGTTTATAATTAGAAAAAATTTTAGTTTTACATTGAAAATACATACATATTACAAATATATTAATGTTATACTATTATAAACATATTACAAATATATTCGTGAGGTGTAAATGATGGAGAGAGTACAATTTGATAAACTGGAAATTGCAGAGCAGCTGCAGTATATAAATCAGAATTTAAAAACAAGCACACTAACAAACATATGTGAGGAAATTGGAATAGGTAGGACCACAATAAGGGATAGATTTTACAAAGAATCGTATATATTTGATAAATACTTGAAGCAGTATATAAAAGATAGTGAATATAAACATAATACAAGTGTATTACAAGTTGCTGCAACCAAGTTACCGCCAGGAGAATATAAACGTAATACAAGTATATTCAACTCAAAAGATGCCCAAAATAAGATTTTAGATATATTAGAAAAACATGATAACATACATGAAATGTTGGAATGGTTTAACAAGCAAAAAAACGTCATAGAAGTAGATCTAAATGAATTGAAAATTGATAATGCTAATCTTCAGGGAGAAATAAAAGTTACTACTGTAAGATTATATAATGATGTTTGGGAGCAATTTAGAACTTTTATGGGCGAATATAGTGAATTTAAAAGTATGGATTTAATAAGTATGGCATTGTTAGAATATATGCACAAATATAAAAAATAAGGAGAAAAAAGTCTATTATATGGGTTATAATCAAAAATGTGTGATAAAATAATAAAAGAGTGCTGTTAACACTCTAAAAATGGGGTTGCTATTCATTCATATACATATAGTATAAACGATAGTGGCCCTCTTATGCAATAAGGAGGGATAAATTAAAATGGATGATGAAGTTAAGCAATTTAAAAGCCTAGTTGAAAGTGGCTTATCAGGAGTTTACAAGAAAACATTCTTTGTAATGGCTGAAAATAACTTTATAAAAAATCCTAAATACACAACTAATCAAAAAATGGTTTATTTATGCCTATGTACATATGCTGGAGCAGTTAGCAGTTGTTTCCCAAGCAAAGAAACTATATCAAAAGATTTAAATCTTACAACTAAAACAGTTTATACAATATTAAAGCAACTAGAAGAATTACGAGCAATAATAATAGTTAACCAGATAACCGAAAATAATAGAATGACTAGCAATTTGTATATTTTATCTGATATTGATAAGAATACTGGTGACTTTATTCCTGAAAGCATTGAAAAGTTTAAAGAATTATCTAATGGTTTTGTTAGGGTTAAAGGTAAATAGGGTATCGGTAAATTTTACCGAGGGTATAAGTAAAATTTACCGATAGGGTATAAGTAAAATTTACCGATAGGGTATAAGTAAAATTTACCGACTAATTATATTCAAAGAAGAACTATATTTAAAGAAGAAGTATATCCAAAGAAGAAGATACAAAAACCTTGCCGTTTCATCCCATTTTAAAAGAGCTATAATCTATTTTATAGTTCTTTTATTTATTTTATAAAAGCTTACAATATCCCTCTTAAAAACAATAAAAATAACGTATTTGATTTAAAAGACTATAGTAAACATTAATTTAATATACTTTTTTTAATTAAATTAAACTTAAATGATAAAAATATCTAGTTACTTGTAAATATGTATCGAACATCTGTATATACATTTAATAAATTGTTTTATAAAAGCGATAAAAAGGGTATGTCTATATAATTACAACCCACTAAAATATGTTATAATATAAGCGAACTGACATTCTTATTAAAGGGGGTCTATTAGTGACAGATTTAGAAATTAAACTACTGACATTTAAAAATAAAACAGAAATTGACCTTACAAATGTTTCAATAATTAATATTATCGATTACATAAAAAAAGAGACTATAATTACTTAGTCTCTTTTTTATTTTTCAGATCATGTTTTAATGCTGCTATAATCATATCTGTTATTTCAATTGGTATATTATTAATATCATTAATAATACCCTCTTTTAGCAATTCATTTACTAATTTCACAGTAAAGCTATGCACCTCGTCAGTATTATCTTTTATATTATTATCATGTATCAATGGGTTTCTAGTATCACTTACACCTATCATATAATCTATAGAAACATCGAAGTATTCAGCTAACTGTTTCAATACATCCTGTGATGGTTCTCTTGTCTCGTTTTCCCAGCTGCTTATAGTGCTTTTACTAAAATTAAATTTTTTACCCAATTCTATACCATTTAAATTGTGTTCTAATCTTAGAAGTTTTAATCTATTACCAAATGTATTCATTTCACACCTCTTTCACAACTCTTTTATTATATAGTATATGCAATAAAATGAAATCCTATTCTACAAAATGAAATAAAGTTTACAATATGTAAAAAAAAGTTTTAAAAACATGTTGACAGTATACAAAATGTAGATTATACTATGAATATAGCAAGTCGACAAATACACAACTTAACAGTATATGCATAAATACAACGCAGTATACCAAACACTTCAAATAAATATACCGCAATGGTATAAAAAATAACACAAGGAGGAAAAACATGAATTACAATTTAATAGGATATAGAAATATGTTAAGACTATCCCAAGAAGCTATGGGAGCTAAGATAGGCATGTGTAGAGATAGTTATCAAAAGAAAGAAAATGGAAAACTAGATTTCACACAAACTGAAATAGAAAACATTATGAAGATATTAAAAGAAAAAAAACCATTATTAACAATAGAAGAAGTTTTTTTAAGAGAATAGTCTACAAAATGTAAACTTAAATTAAAGGAGAGTAGATTTATGAATAATTTACAAATACTAAATCAAAATGGACAACTTGTAGTAAGCAGCAGAACGGTAGCGGAAAACTTTGAAAGAGAACACAAAACAGTATTAAGATCTATTGAAGATATTAAAAATCAATTAGGCACAGCACAAAATTACGCCATGCTTTTTATAGAAAATGAATATGAAAATTTAAACAATAGACAATACAAAGAATATTTACTAACTAGAGATGGATTTTCATTACTGGTGATGGGGTTTACAGGACCAAAGGCTCTTAACTGGAAACTAAAATATATTCAAGCATTTAATGAAATGGAGCAAACACTAAAAAATGGACAAGTTAAGTTATCTAAAGAACTTCAAGCAATAATAATGTTAGATCAAAAAAACACCGAAACAAATAATAGAATGGATAAATTAGAAAATGACATGCCATTGTTTAATATTGAATGTAAAGAGCTACAAGCACTAGTAAGAAAGATAGGTATAAAATCACTAGGAGGATATAAAACACCTGCATACAAAGACAATTCATTAAGAACTAAGGTATATAAAGATATTCAAGGACAACTTAAAAGACAGTTTGGCATCAACAGATATGAAGCAATTAAAAGAGTGCAAATAGATCCAGCAATAGAAACATTAGAAAATTATAAACTACCACTGTTTTTACAAGATGATATTACATTATTAAATAATCAACTAGAAATACCATTCAGTGATTTAAATTAAAAAGGAGGAACTTAAGAATGAAAAGTCTGCAAGTAGTTATTATTATACCATTTGAAAATGAAGTAGAAAAGAAATGGCTCAAGAGAAAACATAAAAACTGTAAGCAGCAGAAAGTAGAAGTATTTGAGAATTATATAGTAGTTGAAAAACTATGTTAGGAGTTGGGAATATGGAATATGTAGCAATAGTAACAGCTAGTTTTATATTTTTATTATTAGGACTAGCAAAGTTAATGGGAGTTGAATAAATGTTAGTTATTACAGATGCACCATTAAAATATGACAAGTATGGTAGGTTGCTATACAATGCAATGTTCCATGAAAAAAGCGGAACACCTTGGGCATATGATGACGAATGTTATTTAAAAGAATGGTATTACATTATAGGTCCAGAGGAAATGAGTTATGCACTTGAAAGGACTATGTCATCCATTATGGGTAAAGTAGCAAAATTAAATCAAGAAGGGATTATGGCAACTCCTTCAAGTAAAGTTAGAAAAAACAGAATAAAAAAGAACCCTTTACAGAGGGTCCAAGCTAAATAATTCAATTACATTATATCACAAAAAAACGGAGGTAAACTATGAAAAAAGAAATAATTGCCTATATAACTGCTTTGTTAGATGTTTGTAATCACACAGTAAATATACCTATAACAGAGTGCCTAGATAACTTAATTGATTTCATAGAAGATATACCAGAAGAAAAAGAACAATCAATAAAAACCTTCAATATTGTATTAGAAAATCAGGATTTAAAACAAAGCAATGAAGAGCTGCTAAGCAGAATAACAGAATTAAATCAATTAGAAGAAGCTAATGAGTATCTGAAAAATATAAATGAAAACCTTTATAAGAAAGTTGAAAACCTAGAGATAGCTTTAAGTTTATCTAGAAGTGGAATGGATCCTATATTCAAAGAAAACTTAAAAAAAGTATTCGCAAGAATTAAATAAATATTATAAGGAGGTACAAACATAATGCAAAAGAGAATATGCCCTCAGTGTTTTACAAAATGGTTTTCTTCTGATACTTCAAAAGTTTGGAAGTGTGAAAGTTGTGGCCATGATATTCCAGTACCTAAAGAAAATGATTTAGGGAATAAATGCATATCACTTAATGAAAAGAGTAGTACGGAATAGATAAAAAGTGCGAAGCAAATTGGAGGTTAATCCATGGTAAAAGAAATTATTAATGATTATAAATATACTGTGATAATAAGCCAATATTATCATGACCGACACTATGTAGTAGTTGAATTTAACAAAGAAACATTTATAAAGCAAATGCAAAATTGCACTAAAGAATTAGATATGTATAAAAGCAATTTCCTTGGAAACATGAAAGATATAGAGAAAAGTGATCCCTGGTATTCAGCACATCATGAAATAAGAAGTAGATATAACGTTAATTCTCATGGTGATATATATTTTTTAAATACATTCTTTGCTAATAGATCCCAAGAGCTTATACAGAAGGATATCAGAGACAGTAACTACGGTAGACAGGGATATAAAAAGAAAAAAGTTTTAGAGGATATAAGAAGTAATCATAGTTATAAAACGGTATTCGAAATAATTGAGAAGCATTTTAAAATAGCATAGGAGGTAATTATGAATTTAAAAGATTTAGAAAAAGGTAAAGAAATACAATTAGGTATTAAAATATGCAATGAAAAATTAAAACAGTATAACCGACTTGAAGCAGCAAAAGAAATCTATATATGTGACAACGATATTGGCACACCTCTCAACACACTTTATCTAACAGGAGATAAAAAAAAGGTAGTAATTAAAGCTGTTAAAGATATGGAATTAATAAAACTAAATGAATATATAGTTGAATTTGACAAGCTTTAGCTACTACAAAATATGAATATATTATGACTTTAGAAAGGAGATAAATTATGTTATATAAATTAAAATTACGATTATTAAAACTTATATTTAGTGATTTAGAAATAAAATTAATATTTAGTTCTTTGTATCAAACGGAAGATAAATACAGAGATAAGTATAATGACATATCCAACGAGCAACATTATCATAACAAAACAACTGATAAAAATATAAAAATACTAACTAATATTAGAGATATGTTTAATAAAGCCATTAGTCTTAAATAGTCGCAATGCAAAAAAATAATCAACCAGGAGGGCAATAAATGAGCGATAGTAAAAAATATTATTACTTAAAGCTTAAAGATAACTTTTATGATAGTGAAGAAATAAAAATTCTTGAGGGTATGGAAAATGGTTATAAATATACCACATTACTTTTAAAACTTTACCTCAGATCCTTAAAGCGTGAGGGTATGTTAAGAATAAATGAATTTATACCGTATGACGATAGAATGATTTCTTCTGTAACTGGTGTTGATTTAGACACTGTAAGAGTAGCAATTTCAATATTTGAAAAATTAAAGTTAATTGAGATATTGGAAGATGGCACCATTTACTTATTAAACATACAAAATTATATAGGTGAAAGCAGCACTGAAGCCGATAGGATAAGGAAATACAGAAATACTATTTTAGAAAATAAACAGTTATTACTTGAAGAAAATAACATAAACGTACAAATGTACGACAAACGTACACCAGAGATAGAGTTAGAGATAGAGAAAGAGTTAGAGATAGATTTAAAGATAGAGAAAAAAACAACAAAAAAAGGCTTTGATTCCATAATACATGATTATACCAACAATGAAGTTTTAATAAAAACAATATTAGAATTTATTAAAATGAGAAAGGCGATTAAATCAACACTAACGGATTTTGGGTTACAAAAAATATTAATTAAACTAAATTCATTGACTGATGATGAAAGCAAAAAAGTAAGCATTTTAGAACAAAGTATTATGAATAGCTGGAAAGGTATATTCCCAATAAAAAAAGAGGGTGCTAATACAAATGGATACTTTAAGCCGAATACTTCAGAGGGTAAAGGAAAATGGGCAGATTATAAGCCAGGAGAATCAAACTCAAAACTTACAGATGCAGAAATGTCAGAACTTGACCTCATATAATTGCGATGAATGTAAGGATACAACTTTTATTATGAAAGAAAGTGAAGGTAGTCAATTAATTGCAACTAGGTGTAAATGCTATGAAGTTGATAAAGCTAAAAGATTGTGGGATGCAGCTGGTATAGATACAGAGCAAGCAAAACAAACATTTACTTCATTTATAACTTGGAATGCATCGTCAGTAAAGGCAAAGGAAACTGCAGCTATGTATTATAAAAAATTTGAAAATATAAAAGCACAGAGAAGTAACAGCATAGCATTTATAGGACAAGTAGGATCAGGCAAAACACATTTAAGCATAGCTCTGGCAGTAAACTTTTTAAAGAAAGATGTATCGGTAGTGTACATGCCTTTCAGGGATGTAATAACAAAAATAAAACAAAATATGCTGGATGAAGAATACTACCAAAAGGAATTAAGCAAATATAAAAATGCAAAGGTGCTGCTTATAGATGATCTATTCAAAGGCAAAGTTACTGAGAGCGACATAAATATAATGTTTGAAATAATAAACCATAGATATTTAAATCACTTACCTATTATAGTTTCAAGCGAATTTGTAGCAGACAAGCTCTTAGATGTTGACGAAGCGGTTGGAAGTAGAATACTTCAGATGTGTAAAGAGTATACGGTCCAGATAGAGGGCAGAGAAAACAACTACAGGCTAAAGGGAATAGTTAAAAATGGACAATAAAGCAATATGGACAAACGAAGAAATTGCAAAAGAAGTAAACAAGCTAATTAGTTACGCACAGGAAATGAAAGGCTTAACTAAATATACAGGTGGAGAAGTACCAAAGTTTCAAATGTTAAGTTTATGGGCCTATTACACTTTAAAAGAAAGAGAGTGAGAACATGGAATTTTCAGAGTTAACCAGCCATGAAAAAGCTAAATACACTTTCAATGAAATTAAAAAGAAAAAGGCATCCACGAAAGCAGCAATCATAAAAGGACAAAAGGATGCAGATAACTTTACCTCAGATAATTATCATAGGATTAAAGCTAGACTTAGAGGATTTAAAAAAGTAAGTATAAAAGACTAGGAGGGTGTAAATGAGTGAAATAAAAGATAGTGGAGAAAGAACAAAATTTACAACTGGAGCAGTAAGGGATATGCACACAGGCAAAGGAAGATATGACCTATTGCCATGGAATGCAATACATGAACTAGCACAACATTGCGAGAATGGGGCCATTAAATATGGTGAGCGTAACTGCGAAAAAGGAATACTAATACACAGCTTAATAGACAGTGGAGTTAGGCACCTTAGCTGCTACTTAAGAGGACAGAAAGACGAGAATCATTTAAGGGCTGCAATGTGGAATATAGCCTTTGCTATAGAAATGGAATTAAATCATAAGGAAATGCAAGACATACCAGCGAGATTGGAGGACAAGCATGAAGCAGAATAAGATACTCATAGAAGTTTGTGAGGGTAGCACACTTTATAAAGTAGATATAGCAGAAGCTACGCAGGCCGAACGTTTTGATTACTATAATAAAATCACCAAAGGACAAATAATAATTATGCTAGAGAAATTAGGAAATTTTAATAAAACAACAGGAGGCAATATATGAATAAAGCAGTAATAGTAGGTAGATTAACAAAGGATCCTGAGCTAAAGTTTGCGCAAGGAACTGGAACAGCGGTAACAACATTTACGGTAGCAGTAAATAGAAGATATAAAAGAGAAGGACAACCAGAAGCGGATTTTATACCAGTAGTTGTATTTGGTAAAATTGCTGAAGCGTGTGCAAACTACACTGCAAAAGGAAAGTTAATAAGTGTTTCAGGAAGTATTCAAACTAGGAACTATGATGCCAAGGATGGTACTAAAAGATATGTTACTGAAATAATAGCTGATGAAGTTGATTTCATAGAATGGGCCAGTAAAAAGAATGAAGCAGCACCAGTAGAACCAAGTGAATTGACACCTATAACAGATGGTGAAATTCCGTTCTAGTTAAGTCGTAATTGCTAAATATTATGAAGTAAATTGGAGGAATACAAAGTGAAAGTTAGGGACCTTAAAATCATTTTAGAAGAACTTGATGATGAAGTAGAAGTTATATTAGAGACTGAAAATAATGAATTATACGATTGCTACGCAGAGATAAAGAACTTTATTGTTGGTGAAAAGTTACCTTACTTAGTATTAGCAAAGGAATAGGGGGAGAAATTATGTTAAACAAAGCAATAGAAAAAATAAAAACTGAAATAGATGGAAACAAGAATAATCATTACATTAAGGTGGTGGGGGAATTTCTTCTCCAACACCTTCAGGTCAACCCTAATGATTCAGAAAAAATTGTTCAAGAAGGAAAGAGCATAAGTAAAAGTTTTGATGAAATGAGAAAAGTTGCAGAAAAAAGACAAATTAATAAATGTGGGATGATAGATCCTACAGATGTTTTAAAGTATTTCGGGATTGAAGAAACTACAACCGCAGGTATAACAAAATCAGTAGTGGTTGGTCAAACACCTATAGCCCAGGAGAAGAAACTAGATATTGAATTTAATATTGAACTTGATTTTTAAAGGGAGTGTAAAGGATGTATGAAGATTATTTAAAACATGTAAATCTGAATATAACTGAACCAATAATGGAATTTGTTAATGAAGAGGTATTTGGAGATTCAGAATATCTATTTATAAAAAAAGAAGAGGGAATAAATAAAGCTTATTGTAGTAAGTGCAAAAATGAATTTGATGTTGAAGATATAAAACATAATGAGGATGGAAGATGTCCATCATGTGGGGCTATTGTAAGGGCTAAACTACTCAGATATGGTAGAAAGAAATGTACTAATGATAGCTGCTTTTATTACTTTGAAAAATCAGTTATAGACCCTGATGTGGTAATTTGCAAAGGATATTACACAGTAAAAAATTATAATACAGATTACAAAAACCCCAAATTAACATGTAATTTATATGCAATTTATATTTTTGAAAACAAAAAATCCACTATGTTTAAAAAAAATTACTGGAATAATTGCTGGGATATGACGAGTTCTATATTTGATTTTAATCAAGGTTGGATGGCATCTAAAATGTGTTATTGCTCTTTTGAAAGTATAGAAGAATCTATTAGAGGTACAAAATTTCAACACATACCACATAAACCATTTCAACAACATTTTAGTATGGTAAAGCTCTTTGGAGAGTATTCAGTACATCCGTCTATTGAGTATCTAGTAAAAGAAGGGTTTGAAGATTTAGTTGCTAGCAAGTTAAGAGGGTACGCAACGCATAAATCTATAAACTGGAATGGCAAAAACATATTTAAAATTCTAAAAATAAACAAATTGGAGTTAAGAGAAATAAAAGCTAAAAACATAAATGTTACTTTTCAATTTTTAAAAGTATTTCAGGATGCTAAAAAGCAAAAATGGGGAATTACAATAGAAGAATCTATAAAAATTGCTACGACATATTCGTCTTATTTTGAGGAACTAAAAAAGATAACAGAGTATAGCTCTATAAGAAAAATCTTAAAGTATTTATCCAAGCAACTTATTAAATTTAACGGCTCAGAGAAAGATAAACATTATTGCAGGGAAGATAGTGTGCTTATTAAACTAAAAGATTATATAGCAGATTGTAAATTGCTTGGAATGGATATTAACAGAGAACAAGTACTATTTCCAAAGGACCTGTACACTATGCATCAAAACACCATTAAGCAAATTAAAATAAATAAAAATGAAAAGTTTGATACAGGTATTAAAAATAGAGTTAAATACTTAGAAAAATATATATTTGAATATAATGATCTTATTATAAGACCGGCCATGAGTTCAACAGAAATGGTAGAAGAGAGTGAGGCATTAAGTCACTGTCTTGCTAGTCACTATACAGAATCTTATTCTAATGGAAAAACTAACATATTATTTGTTCGCAAAGTTTCTGAACCAGATAAGCCTTACTACACAATAGAGGTAAAAAAGGATATTGTAATCCAAGTTCATGGCAAGAATAATCGTTCCGCAAGTGATGATGTTAAAGAATTTATAAAAGTATTTACAGATGAAAAATTAGCCAAGAAAAAACGAATAATCAAAAACAGAATATCAATTTCGGCTTAGTTTAGGGAGGTAGTAATATGAAAGAACTTACTAATATCAATACAACGCGTATAGCAAGAACAGCTGATTTAATAGCAGCTGAAATAACCAATATAAAAGAACAAACTAAAAAGATGGTGATTTATAACTCAATTGAGATTGGAAGGAGACTTATCGAAGCAAAGGAAATGATTAGTCATGGTGATTGGGGAAAATGGCTAGAAAACTCAGTTAGTTATTCTCAAAGCACAGCAAATAATCTGATGAAGATATTCAATGAATATGGTGCAGATCAACTTACATTTTTCAACGAAAATGCAAAATCCCAAGCGCTTGGGAATTTGAGCTATACGCAGGCAGTTGCACTACTTGGAATACCTGCAGACGCTAGAGAAGAATTTGTACAAAACAATGATATTGACTCTATGTCAACAAGAGAATTACAGAAAGTCATAAAGGAAAAACAAGATTTAGAAGAAAAATTAAAAGATTCAATAGAATTTAATAAAAAAGCTCATGAATTAGCGAGTCTAAGGGGAGAGGAAAGAGACGAAGCTCTTAAAACTTTAGAATCTGCACAGAAAGCTGCAATTGAAAAATCAAATCAAGTTAAAAGTTTAAATGATGCTCTTCAATTAGCAAAGGATAAACTAGAAAAGGAAAAAGAAAACTCCAAAGAAGAAATTGCAAAGCTTCAGACCTTCATTGGAGAAGCTAAAAGCGTTGGGGATGATGAAGAGGTTGAAAGATTGAAAACATCACTCCAGGAGTTACAAGACGATGTAGATAGTTCAGCATTGAAGATTGATGAACTTGAAGCTCAGTTAAAGGCCAAGCCTGTTGATGTAACAGAAACAATTATCGAAAAGATACCTGAGGAAGTTGAGAAAGAACTCCAAGAGCTTAGAAAAAAGGCTAACCAAAGCAGTGATCAGTCAGTTATAAAATTCAAAATATACCATAAGGAACTTCAAGAAAAGTTTATAGAGCAATTAGGATTACTGGAAGAAATTAAAAAGACTAGTCCTGAACTTCATGGAAAGTGTAAAAATGCTATTTCAGAACTTTTAAGCAAAATGGCAGAAAGACTTCAATAAAAAATATATTATGCAGTAGTCAAGCAATCCTTGACTACTGAAAGGGGATAAAATCTATGGCTTATAAATGGAATGAAGATTTAATTGAAGATTGCTATGATAATCATGTTTGCAATAATTGCAATAAGGCTTTCATAGTAGGGGAAGAACTTTCAAAAGGTTGTGAATTATCGTGTCCATACTGTAAATCCTCAAATATTGAATTACATTCAGGTATGGATGCAGAATGGATAGAAGATACAGGCGGGTTGTGCTGCGGTGGGATATATGTTAAATGTGGACCAAACGAAAAGTGTGAGTGGTCAGAAAGTGGTAAATGTTATCAATCAGATTCCCAAGGGAAGTTATGTTGTAATGGTACAGAATTAGAAATGTCAAAATGCATGTGTTATTCAGAAATGTGATAATACAGATTCTGATAATATTGTGACCTTAATTAGGAGGTGTAACAGTGCAAATAATAAGTAAATTATCTGATAAATGTAAAAAATGCCTACACGTTAATAGTTGTGATAATAAAAGAATGGTAGCATGTGCTATGAGAGAAATGAAACCCAATATAGCTGGTGCCATAGTTCATATGCCAATGCCACTTTCACAGCCAATATCGAGGATAGGTCACCCAATAACGATTAACATGGGTGAATACGGGACAATAAACACTTCACTTGAAGAAATAGCAGAGAAGTTAAAGAAAGATTTTTATAAAAGTTTCAATTGTTCATTTAATAAATAATTAAAGTATATGAGAAAAGTATTCAACAAAATAAATTAAAGAGAGGTAACAATATGAAAGATAAAATTATAGAATTGCTTCATGGTTTAGAAAATGAGGATGCTTTAGCAATAATCAGTGAAGTATTAGCAGAAGAATTTGATTTACAATTTGCAAGTAAAATAGTCCTTAATGGTTATGAACCATGTATTACAAAAGATAGTTTAAATGAATGTTTGTATAGTGAGGGCAATGAGGAGAAGGGTTGTATAGAGTTAAGTCCAATATTGAAATTAGCAGAGGAAATATTAAATTTAGATGATGAATATGGTGACGTAGAGTTTGAATATTTTGTTAGATTTGAGAATGAGGAAGAAGCAAAAGAAGCAGAGCATGACAATGATTGTATGTGGCTTGTTAAAAACAATGATGTAGAAATAAAAGATTTGAAACTTCAATTTGACATGGGCTAGGTTCACACTTCAAATATCGGAGGGGTTAGGGTGAATTATGTTGATGGTGTATGTCAGTGGAAAAACTGCAAAGTCAGTGAAATAACAGAAAGCGAAATGGATGAATGTAGTTTCAACAATGATTGTGAAAATTGTGGAATGAATACTAAAAGTGATAGTTACGATAACAATAATGATTAGTCGCAATGTAAGAAAAGGAGAAATTATGGCAATTAAAAAGTTAAGGAAAGTTGAAAAATGCAGTTATTGTGGGAAAGAATCAAGAGAACTTATTAAGGTTGGCCCCACATTAAGGTATTGTGATTATCCTAATTGCTATGCAAAAGCGTGTTATGCACAGGGAGGAATATTAGCAGAAATGATTGTTAGAATGTATCCCGAAGTTGCAAGACATTAGGTCGTAATTCAAAAAAAGTGCGAAATTAATTTAAGGAGGTAATCTTGTGTATATAAAAAATTTCAAAGTAGAGAATTGTATATTTAATAATCTTAAAGGTTATGTGTGTAATAGATAAAGATAAAATAACAGGAGGGTTTGCACCTGAATTAGCAACAACAATCATTGAAATTTTAAAGAAATATGGTGTTGAAAAGGCTAATATCAAATTGAAGTTTCAAGATGATTATCTATCAATCAATGATAGTAGATTTGAAGGAAGCGAATCCAATAGAGAATTTAGTGGTGGAATCCATTGTTCTTTTCAAGCTGACAAATTAACAAATAAATGATTCACAATAAAAGAATTATGGCGCAGGGGAATATAGGAGGGGAAACCCTCCAAGGAGGTAAATAAGTGAATAGAGCAGAGCGCAGGCGAAATGAAATTAACTTAAAAAAGAATACACAGATAATTAATAAACTTACACCAGAGCAAGCAAAATTAATGGATAAAATAGCAGAAGAAAAAGCAAACAAAATGAGTAATAAATATATAGATAAGTTTGGAGATTTAATAGATAGAAGTATGACCGCAGCACTATTGGATTTTGGGTTAGAACTTGAAGAAGCTGAATTAATACAAAAAAACATGAGTGAGTTATTCCAGGAAGATTCAATTAAAATTGAAAAATTAGAGGGGGAAAATATAGATATGACAAAAACTGAAATTGATGTAACTGCAGCAATAAAAGAATTATTAAAAGCTGGGAATGATAAGAAAGAGGATATGAAAACATTAGAATATAAATTTTCTAATCTAAGTAAGAGTATGTTATTAAATGCTTATGCAAAAGTGAGAAAAGAAGTTATATATGAGAATTTTAAAAAAAATGAATTAAAACTTAACGGTGAAGAAATGGTTCGAAATGTAATGGCTAAGTTTAAAATCACAGAAACCAACGCTAAAATTTATTACTCTAAGTGGAAAAAAGAGTACATGGAAGATAAAACAAGCGTTGATCCTTTACTACCAAAGAAACCAACCATAGAAACTGCGACACAAAAGGAAATAGAAGATAATGCTAAAAAGATAATAGAAACAGCTAAAGAAATACAATGTGTACCAGTAATAGTACAAGCAGTAGAGTCAATAAATAATGTGGAGGTAGCAGAAGTGAAAGGATTAAAAGTTATAGAGGAAAAAGTAATAAAAACAATTAAGGTAGAGGGAGAAAACGGAGTATATGCAGCAACAACAGGCAAGGGAATAACATTAACTAAGAACGATATGACTATTGGATTTGAGAATGAAGAACAGTTGAATGAGTGGATTACAGAGATTAAAGCAGTATTTGCGATGGTGGGATAGATGACAGAAAAATTAGGTTTTATATGTTTAGGAATATTAATAGCATTTATAATAAGTGCTGCAGCAACATTACTTTACTGTATAGTAGTCGACAAACAAGAAAATAAAGTTATTAAAAAATCAAAAGAATTACAAAGACCTAACCTAATCCAATTTAATTCAATACAAAAAATAAAAAAAGGCCGCTCGTCTAGATAACATCAGCCCTTTAAATCTCAACTAAGAGATATTAATATTATAACACATATCTCTTAGTTAGCAAATAAAATCTAAATTAAATTTCTAGGGGGAATTAACATATATACTATAAAAACATATAGAGACATTGAAGAACTTATAAAAAGTGGAGAAACAGTAAAAGAAGAATTGTTAGCAGGGTTACAAGATATTAGGGATTACTTAGAAAGCCAAGGGAAACCAAAAGGATATAGTAAAGGAACTTCTTATGAAGATTTTGACACAATACATGGTTCTAGGAGTGAATTACATGCAGACCAATATCAACAAATATTAAAAGAAGCTTCACAATTAGAGAGTATGTTAGTTTTACAAGAAAGTTGTTTGGAAAGATATTATAAAATTAAAAAAGAAGTTGATGATTGCTTAAATAACAATATGGGCATTACTAATAAAGTTAGAATACTAAGAGAAAAATTTACACAAGAACAAGTTGCCGAGCTAACCCAAAGAGATGTAAGGACTATACAAAGAATAGATAAAAAAAACAAAGAAAATATGATAATTTCTAAATTAAAATAAATGTCGCCTTAAATGACGTGTTTTTAAAAAAACAAACAATATATAATCATATTATTAGAAGTATATGGAAACACAAAGAACCTTAAGCACAGAGCTAAAGGTTCTTTTTTTATATTTAAAAAATAGGAGGTGAGAACTTAAATTATGCAGAAAAAAAGACCAGCAAAACCAATTAAGGATCTTCAATTAGTACTAGATTTTCAAGATTATTTAAAGCATAAGAATGAAAGAGACTATATGATGTTTTGTCTTGGTATAGTAACAGGATATAGAGCTGGAGACTTAGTTACTTTAAAAATAAGGGATGTAGCAATGGCATTAAGAAATGGTTATTTTTTAATTTTAGAGGGTAAAAAAGTTAATACAAGAAACATAAGAAAAGAAAATATAAAACCTCGTGAAGTTGTAATAGTATCCAAGCTTAGTAAAATGTTAAAAGATTACATTAAAGATAAAAATGATTATGAATATATGTTTGTAAGTAGAAAAGGTGAAAATCAACACATTGCGGTAAGTCATGTAAGTAGAATACTTGGAGAAGCTGGTAAGGTTTTTGGCCTAAGTAATATAAGCGCTCATTCCATGAGGAAAACGTATGCTTATACAATATACGTTACAAGCAAGTTTGATATTGTAGCAGTAAAAGAAATGTTAGGACATTCTAGTATAGAAATAACAAAGAGATATTTAGGCCTAGATCGTGAGACATATGATAAATATTCAGAACCTTTAAATGACCTACTAAGATAGGTTTTATATTTTTTATTAACGAATGTTTCATTTTAAGCAATGTTAATATTCAATTGTAAAAAACGGATATATATATTAGAGATAAAATTTATATATGAATGTGTGATTCTATATACAAATAGCACATTCCACAGAGAAAATACGAACGATAAATAGAACAAATAGATTAATGTTCGTGTATATTATTAAAGGTTTTTGTATAGAAAATTATAGAGGAAGTGAAAGAACATGTGTCCTAGATGTGGTTCACAGATGCAAGGTAACAGATGCATATATTGCGGATACTGTGAAGATTGAGGTGGATGATATAGGATAGTTTATCCTTAAGCATTATCAAATAAGGCGAGGTGAAAGTATTGATAATAAAACTATTAACATATTGGAAAGATGGAGTATTAGAGTGTACATGTCCAACTAAAAACAAATGCAACAGGCAAGGATTAAAATGTGAAGAGTTAGATTTTACGCTTAATCCTTATGCCGATGTACATGAGTGCATGAAGCATGATAGCCATATTAGAGTTAACGGTAGAGTACAACAGAGAAGGTGAGCGTATGGCTAAAGAGTTTGCTATTAAGTTCTATAAGAGTAAGGCATGGCTAGATTGTAGAGAAGGATTTATTCAATCAGTATATGGATTGTGTAATAGATGTGAGGGTCCAGGCTTTATAGTACATCATAAGATATTGTTAACACCTATCAATATAAATAATATGGATGTAACACTTAACTGGAATGAGTTAGAGTACTTATGTTTAGATTGCCATAACAAGGAACACATGAGTAGTCATAAGGAAGTTATAAGAGAAGGCTTAAGATTCAATGATAAGGGTGAGGTGATTAAGGATGAAACCTAAAGGCATAACAATAGGAATCAATATAGATATGCAAGAGTTCTATGATGACTTAGTGTTATATAGAAAGTCTATAGATGCACAAATTAATGTATTAGAAGATAGCCCAAGCATATGTACTCATAAGAAAGTAGAAGATATTGCAAATGGTGTTAAGATATGTGCTAATAAGTTCTGTAATAAGATAATTGATAAAGGCATACATGATTGGGTTAAATAGTATAGCCCCCCTTAAAAAAGTGCTTAAAAAATATCTAAAGGAC
>Ga0209512_1001082_pt1 | contig 36353 bp, 28 predicted proteins | sample frozenSSSSmetaG_FD_184142 | JGI IMG/M metagenome (GOLD analysis project Ga0209512, IMG submission 184142) | Glacier valley bacterial and archeal communities from Borup Fiord, Nunavut, Canada, to study Microbial Dark Matter (Phase II) -... | ecosystem: Environmental > Aquatic > Freshwater > Ice >...
AGCCCTGGCATAAAAAGTTGTGTCAGTATTAGGGCCATTATCACCGAAATGCAGGTTATTAATACAGTTTCAATCAAAAATTGCCTGATCAACTGCAACTGGCTACTGCCCACAACTTTGCGCACACCAACCTCCCTTGCACGTTGTAATGCTTGGGCAGTTGCCAGGTTGATGTAATTAAAACAGGCCCCTAACACAAGCAATAGCCCTATCGTAATCAATATATACAAGACCGGACGCGGCGCCATGCCACTCCGTTCATGGTTTAGGTCGGCAAGAGGCAGTACATTGAATGAGCGTTGCGCCGCCATACCTTTTGACAAGTATTTTTTGCGAACGACGTCCAGGGTGCTGACAAGTTGCTGCTGGCTGGCGCCTTTACGCAACAATACAAAGCACATGCTATGCAGACCTTCCCAGTCCTGCATGGCTGCGGCAGATTCTAAACCCGGGATAGTCGCGTACGAGATCAAAGCATCGTAACGAAGCTGGGTATTTGAAGGAGGGTTCTTTATTACACCGGTTACAGTAAGATCCACCCGATTGTCGTATCGCAGTACACGTCCGATTGGTAATGCTTGATCAAAATATTTTTGGGCATAACGTTCGCTTATAACAATAGAATTGGGCAATGTCAATGCAGTTTGCGGATTACCCATTACCCATTCCACCGAAAAGTGATCAAAGTATTGTGGTTCAGCAAAGCAAACGTTTCGTGATTCATTGAATTTTTTGATATAGCCCTTATTTGCAGCAGGAACATTAATTGTCCGCCCGAATACTGTCTCAATCCGTGTCGCGCTCTGAACAAAGGGATAGTTACGCCGAAGCACTTCGGCTAGCGGACGCGGGGCAGCGTCGGTCGGTCTTACATTTTCCTTTTTTATATCAGTCACAATCCAGAATGACCTTTCCAAATAGGGATGATGGCGGTCGTAGCTGAACATATAATTCACCACAAGAAAAATAATCAATCCGCTGGCAAGCCCAATGGCTAAGCTAGCAATGCGGATTAGATTAACTTGTCGCTGGCGCCACATGCGTCGAAAGGAAAGTGTTAAGTAATGTGTAAGCATAGATACTTAAAGTTGATTATAATTTAGATACAAGTATATATAAATATATTCTATATACAACAAAAAAGTCCTCTTTAATAATCGATTGTTAATTTGAGCCTTTCAGTGTTTTCTCGCGAGCATAAATGCACTTAAATAATAACGTTTCGCTAAAAGAACTGGTGCTATTTTTGTAAAGCCGTTAGGAGTTTATGTCGCTCTATTTTCCTTGATAAGCGTTAATGCTTGAAGTTTGAAGTTCATCAAACTCAAATAGGTGCAGGTCAGAGTGTAAATTCATTGTTGGGGTTTGTAATTATTCCTTTTTAGTAATTTTAAGATCGGAAAAGTAGCCCTCCGTACCAATTTCTACCCATAGTCCAATTGCGCCTGTGGCCTGTGGATCGTTGCAATTAAAGGCCGATTTGTTTATTGTACGTTGCATTATCCCAGAATAGATGCTCTTCGATCATCACGCCGTTTTTCCAAAGGCCAACCGTCGCCATTGCAAATTTAAAGGCTTTGCCCGTTGGCTGAATGAATTTTCCATCACTGATCGGCATTGGTTTGGTAAAGGTGCCTTCAAATACGCCTGTAACAATTTGAAGTTAATTGTGCAAAGTCGCAAAGAAATAATCAAAGCTTAATGTCAGATATTGATTTCCCGACGTCTAACTGACGTTTTTTGTATTAAAATCCAGACCGGACTTGCAATCGAAGGTTTCATTGGCAAGGTCTTTTTGTAATACAAAATACATCAACAAACTGTTGCGGATAAAAAATATGAAGTTGTCGAAAAAATACACACTGGAAGAGATTGCAGGCATGTTTACAGTATTTGGCATGGATCTCTACCACTGTGAAGAAATGTCTCTTTTTGAGCATTCAGCACAAATGGCAATCCTTGCGAAGACAAATGGGTTTTCTGAGGAAGTGCAAATTGCTGCTTTTCTGCACCAAATTGGTGACATGCTTCCAGAAAATTGTGAATCGGATGGCCGGGCTCTGTTTGGACTAAAAAATAAGGAAAAAGTGGCTGCGGGCTGGTTGAAGGCCCGGGGATTTTCAGAAATGGTGGTATTTTTAGTCGAATACCATCTTCATGCAAAGAGATATCTGATGTTCAGGGATCCAACGTCTCACAATTTTATCGCCGACGCAGGCTATCCGGGCTTCAACTCGAGATTGATGCCGATGAATGAGGTTGAAGCAGACGCCTTCGACCAGTTGCCCTATTTCGAACTCAATATCGCGATGAGAAAATGGGGTGAGACTTCCAAGGTTATCGATTTGGCTATTCCCGATATGGAACATTTTTTGCAAATGATCGAAAGACATCTCGAAAGAAAGGCGATTGTTTTTTGAGGTTATGGTTGGCGTGTAATACGTCAATCTTCTTTGCTACACGCCGGGAAAGCTTAAACCACCCGGATTTGTCTGTTTCTGCCCTCACATCCAGGCTATAGCTTCAGGGATGGCACTGAGATTTGAACACAGCTAATCTACATCCAGTCAACTACTTTGCTGTTTACGCCGGTCCGGTAGGCCGACCGCACCGCTGCTGTACTAACTTTGAATCAGCCAGGCCCATATCAGTTTTTGCCCCATTTAAGAATTTTATCACCCTCAGGCTGGCACATAAGGCAAGCCCAGGGATGGTTGCGCGCCAGTAATGGTGCGAGCAGTAATTATCAGAATTGCTCGTTTGGCCTTCATTGGGAATTCCGTGACAGGCGTTGATTTGCTTATGCATCAGCCTGTTATATTTAAAAACGCAAAAAGAAAGTTCACAATAATTTATGGTAGAAATTTCGGAAGCAGCATTGTGATATTCAATCCAACCAGAAAACCAAAAACGAGCTGCCGCAACCAAGTGGTTAAAGCATTAGCCCAAACAAAAAAAAGCGCGTAGTGTATATAACAGAAAGTCCGGGCACTTAAAGCATTAGGATTTTAACCGACTCGAGTCGGTCAAAGTAAAACCCTTGAAGCATGGCAGATATTGAAAGACGAAAATTTGTAAAACTGGGACTAACGGGAGCGGGCGCCCTTCTGGCTGGCGTCGCCAGTGCATCAGGTGCGATCCTTCCTGCAGTCGAACCAAAAAAGTTTAACATCATCGATTTCGGTGCTTCCCGGGAAGGCGAAAAGTTAAACACGGCGGCCATTCAAAAAGCCATTGATGCCTGTTTCAGGCAAGGTGGGGGGCAAGTGGTAGTTCCGTCTGGCATATTTCTTACCGGTTCGGTCGTGCTTAAAAGTAAGGTCAACTTGCATCTGGAGCAAGGAGCGATTCTGCTGGCTTCCACGCAGTTTAAGGATTTTCCCAAAAGAACAGTGCGGAGCGCCGCGCGGTACCAGAAGTATCTGAACCGCTGCATGATCTACGCGCAGGCGGAAAAAGACATCAGTGTAACCGGACCGGGCACGCTGGACGGGCACGCGTTATTGGATGGTACCGGAGAATTTAAAGAGCAAAACGCGGAAAATCCTTCCTTTATCTGGTTTGATGAATGCGAGAATATTGTCATAAAAGACGTCACTTTCCGGCGCTCGGTATGGTGGACACAGGCGTATACCCGCTGTAAACATGTTCATGTAGACCATATTAACATTACGGAAAATTATTTTAACAATGCCGATGGTGTGGACATTGTGGATTGCGACGATTTCATCGTGGAAAATTGCAGTATCAACTGCAACGATGACGGCATATGTCTGAAAGGGTACACCGATGCAGGGTGCAGAAGGGGAATCATCCGAAACAACAGAGTGCGGACCCTTTGTAATGGGATCAAAATGGGTACCGACTCATCCGGCGGTTTCAGGGATATTCTCATCGAAGACAATGAAATCTGGCAGACTGCGATTTCGGGGATCGCCCTACAGATCGTGGATGGCGGGGTGATGGAGAATATTATCGTGCGTAGAATCGTCATGAACGGGATATGCACGCCGATCAGCATGCGACTGGGCGAGCGAAACCGTTTGGTTTCGGGGTCACTGGCTGTGCAACCCGGCATTATGCGAAATGTTCACATCAGCGACATCAAGGCCACCGTCAACAAGGCAGAGCGTTACAATGATGAAGAGCGTAAACGCCACAACTACATTGTTCATACGTCGTCGGTTTGCGGCGTACCCGGAAGTTACATCCAGGATGTAACGATCGAAAACATTGATATCACCATTGTGGCCGGGTTTCCTGTTGCTACCGCAGAAGACGCTTTAAGAATGATACCGGAGGTGCCAAAAGACTATCCCGAAAACCGGATGTATGGAACCTTGCCATCTTACGGTTTTTACCTTCGTCACGTAAAAGGAATACAGATGAAAAACATTACCATAAATCAAAAACAGGCCGACGGCAGGCCTGCCTTTATGCTCGATGACGTTCACGAATCCGATTTTGAAGAAATTTCTGTAACCAACAGTCGTTCTGCACCCGTTTTTTCTGTAAAGCAAAATTGCAGCGGCATCCTTCTCGATCAAATTGTTTAAAGATGATAAACCCTGATTTTTTTCAACGTTACCCGGTCGCACCGTCGTTTACCGCGGACGTCGACCTGAACATCGTTAATTTTGGAGCGGTGGGAGATGGGAAACACATCAATACTTCAGCCATTCAAAAAGCCATTGACACCTGTTCGGGAAAAGGCGGCGGCAAAGTGACTGTGCCGAAGGGGGAGTTTTTGACCGGTACGATCAGCATGAAAAGCAACGTGCACTTGCATCTTGAAGAGGGAGGCATGATCCTGGGAAGCCCCTATATGAAGGACTATTCAAAAGTATACTGGAGCCATGATGTAAATCACGAAAATGGCGCCCAGTGCCTCGTATCTGCCAGTGGCCAGTCCAAAATGATGATCTCGGGTCTGGGATCGATTAATGGAAATGCCAGAGTCGACAGCACCGGAGAGTTTCGCGATACGGGCAACAACGACCTGCGGCCACCGCTTTTCTGGTTCGAAAACTGCACTGATGTTACCGTGAAGGAGGTCACTTTCAGGCAATCACTAATGTGGACAGTTATGTTTGATAATTGCAAGCATGTTTGGGTAGACAGAATTAAAATTGTCGAAAACTATTTCTATAATGCTGACGGAGTTGATATCATTGATTGCGAAGATTTTCTGATCGAAAACTGTGACATCAACACCGACGATGACGGCATATGCCTGAAAAGCGCCTCAAGGGGCTGCAACCGTGTCGTTGCCCGCAACAACAAAGTGAGGTCTCTCTGTAATGCCTTTAAAATGGGGACTACTTCCAGTGGTTCCTTTACGAACATTCTGATCGAAAATAACCACGTTTGGCAGACTGTCATTTCGGGTATTGCGCTGCAGATCGTAGATGGCGGAGTGATGGACAATGTTGTCATTAAAAACATGGTAATGGATGGAGTAGGAACCCCCATTAATCTTCGTCTGGGTGACCGCGGCAAGCCAGGAAAAATGAAGGTACAAAGGGGGATTCTTCGCAACGTGCAAATTTCCGGGATCACTGCCACCACAGGCAAGGTTATGAAATACAACGAAGCAGAGCAACATCACCACCCTTATCCTCCGTATCCTTCATCGATTTGTGGTTTACCGGGGTATCTGATTGAGAATGTGAGCATCGAAGACGTTACCATCACAATCGTTGAAGGTTTTCCTACCGGAACGAGCGAAGAGCTGCTTCGGGAGGTTTCCGAAAGCCCCGCCAAATATCCCGAAAACAGGATGTTTGGCGATTTGCCGGCTTATGGATTTTATTTCCGTCACGCCAGGGGCATTCAGCTGAAAAACATTTCCGTTTCAACGCCCAAGGAAGATGGCCGCCCCGCGTTCGTGTTTGATGACGTGCATAATGCCACATGCAGCGGACTTACAGGGAACAATGCAAAAGATACATCACTGCTCTCAGTGAAATCGGGTTGCAGTAAAATAAGGATTGGTTAGAATTTTATCAGGAAATGATCATGGCATCCTGGGGTGGCGTACGTGAGTAAATCACGGCCTCTTTTCCTGGCTGATACCCGAAACGAATCGATCATTTCCCCGGTGAGAACCCGGTTTCTGAGCGGACCACGGCGCACTGTACAAAAACATTGCCTTTTTATGAACAAAAAATATTTTGGATCGCCTGTGGCATTTTGTTACGCCTGAATACAAAAAAAGAACTCCGGACACCGAAGTTCTCTTTTCCACCACCTTACTCAACTGGTATATAGAACGAAAAGGCATACCAAAAATTATGACTTTTATTCGTAGAGAGCAACCGGAATTATGATTGATCAAAGGTATCTCAACCATTGAGAATTATAGCCTTCAATTCCCTCATATGTTTGAAAAGGCTATCTCGCACAATGTCACTTCCCTGGTATTTCTCAATACGCATCACTTCCATTTGGAGAAATAGGTTAGGATCGCTCAGGGTCATGTACTTATTTAATCTCAACGGCATTTGGGGGAACTTTGGCGTTTGAAAAAAAGTGTATAGATCCGCTAGTTCTTGTTCGTGTTCTTTTGCTGTCATGGCGCAAAAGTAACAGAATTGCTCCAAGCTTATCGCTCAATCGTGGGGTCTATTTTACAGGTTTGTGCTTCCGTCTGTGATTTAATTGCATCAGATCGTTTGAAACGAATTGCATTCCTGTATCCCGTTTCAGCAACTGTGCCAAAGCCGATCACTTAGACTGGATCTGTAAATCTCTGAAATTCAAAATGAATGCTTTGTTATTGCTAGAATGCCCTAGCCGGATCGTAACTAATTTTTCATCAAAATATTACTGGAATGGGATTTGTATTGGCCGCATTAGAGGTTTGGCAGATTCCGCAACCTGGCTTCCAGATCATGCAAATCCCTTCTTTTGATTTGCGTTTTACCGGGTTGTCAATGGCCCAGGCCGTCAGTCATTCATTGCGACGCGCACCGGTGGTCGATCGCGACGCATATATTTTGAATAAACTGTTTTATCGAGAATAAAACCGATTTAATTATGTCAGAAAAAATAGGGAAAAGCTACCAGCGTATGATTGCCTGGAACAGTTACAGATTAAAGCAAAATAATCAGTCTCTGCAAAAATTGAAGATTTTGCTCTCGCAAGTGAATCGCAACGAGCCAGCAGACCAGACTTACGAAAAAGACATTGTAGACCTGGATGCACTGCGCATGATCTATGAAACCAGTATCCGAAATTTTGAGAGTCAGATTGAAAAATACACTGATCTGGTCCGGAATTTGTCAAACAAGCAGGGATAAATTCATTTCAAGTTTTTCGCAAAGGGGAATTTAAGATTTCACAAAATTCAAAAAATGATCATGAATACAATTGTTTCAATATTCGCACATGTAGATCAGGCACAGCAGGCACGCCAGGAACTGCTGGCAACCGGTTTTTCAGACAACCAGATTGATATTAAAGTAGCATCTTACAAATCTGACGACCACACGCTGGAAAAGCAGGATGAAGACGTAGATGTGATTGAGAAGGTCACAGCTTTTTTCAGGGATTTGTTTGGTGCTGATGACCACGATATTGCGCGTTATGCTCAGGCAGGAAGAAAAGGGACTATCATCACCGTTCACACGCAGACTGGTGATGATGCGGAAAAAGTCGCACAAATTTTAGATTCCTTCGGTGCGCAGGATGTCGCGGAGACCTCTGGAAGCTATGCCGGGGAAAGTGATGTCTCGGAAAATCCCCATCCATTCCTTGATTACCCAGTTTCTAGATCGGGCGAACATCCTGTTACTGGTCAACAAGCAGGTAGCACAACAAGGGCGTCGCGGCTGAGAAGTAGGATCGTGGCGCGTTCAGTTGAAAAAACAAACAACTTAACGGGCAGCTAGCTTTATGAGAAGTGTAAAGATGTGGACCGGTTATTTACAAAGACTCAGGGCGGCACCGTATCTGTACATAATGAACCTGGGCATGGCGCGAACTTTAGTATTTTCTTCCCAATAGCAGAAGGCTGATTTACGATATCGTCATAAATGGTAAGGGAAAATACTGCCTCTTGGGTTAATGAATAGTTGATATCAATCTCAATGGAAAAATCTTCTTACTGTTGAATTAACCCGGAGTGCGCAATAGAGATGAGGATGAAATGAAATTTTGTAAACTACCGGCGACGTTCTTTTGCAGGCCTATCGGGATAGGTCTCGCCGACGGGCGTCAAAAACGAACGGAAGGCGGTTGGAAGCAAAATAAAATTTCGGCCCATAATCTAATGCGTAATACGGGATTAATAAAGAAGACAATGTCTTATTCGCTCCTTAATATGTCGACCGGATTACTCCTCGCTGCTTTCAAAGTCTGCGAACCAATCATAACGAAAGCGATCAATAATACTGCCAGGAGGCCGACGAACAGCTCCGCGATTTGCACAGGTGTATGATAGGGAAACTTGGTGAGCACAACGTTTTCGAAAAACAGGTAAGTGACAGGCAAAGCAATTAGTGCCGATACCGACAGCAACAAAAGAAAACTGCGACTCAGTAAGTAAATAAGGTTGCCGGAGCTGGCGCCCATCACCTTTCGGATGCCGATCTCTTTAAGTCTTGTTTCGGTCGTGAACACGACCATTCCGAACAATCCCAGTGAGGCAATGGAAATGGCAAGGATTGAAAGGAAGCCAATGATCTTGATCATAGTCGAGAATTCGCTGTAGGCATCTTCTATTGCTTCGTCATAAAATTCAGCCTTAAATGGATGAACACGATCGATCTTCTTCCACGTTGACTCAATTTTCGCCCGCGTGGCCATTATATCGGCGCTTCTTATTTTGGCATTAATCACTGCCCCGTCCTGGGGAGTCCAGAACATGAATGCGACGGGCTCAATAAGGTTGTCTACTTTGCCATAATGAAAGTCTTTCATGACGCCAACAATGGTCATCTTTCGTGCTTTTATCCGGAAACTACTGAAGGTAATCGCTTTACCTATTGCTTTCTGAGGGTTTTGGGGGCTTATGTTGAATCGTTTTAAAACCTGCTCGTTGACGATAATCTCGCTGGCATCGTCGGCGGTGGTGGGTCTTGAAATGAAATTTCCGCCTGCAATAAGTTTGTATCCATGCAACGGTAAATAATTTTCGTCGACGTGGTTGGTCAGTACGAGCGCCGAGTCACGTGAGTCTTTGTATTTCATATGGCCGCCCCAGGCATTCCCAACGCTGGTGATAATCAGCGAACGGGAAGTAGCTGCAACTTCCGGCATTTCGCTCAGTTCCTTCATAAGTGCATCTGGTTTATTGCCCTGCATATTAATGTTCAAAATATTTTCTGTGGTGAATCCCAGGTCGAATGCAAGGATGTTTTTATACTGCACATAGCCGACGGCCGTCGTTGTTATAAAGATCAGGGTTGCCGTGTATTGGAGCACGACCAAAGCACGCCTGACTGTTACGTGTTTGAAGACTTTGACCGATGACACATTCCCCAGTGCGTTGATCGCACTGATTTTGGAGAAGAACACTGCCGGCATGAACCCGGCAATAACGCCAACTGCGACCGAAAAGATAATAAAGGCAACGACCGTAAAAGGGGTAAGGTCCAGCTTCACAGTACGCTGCATCTCCGGAGCCATGTTTATTAGGTGTGGCCGTAGCATGACAAATATAAAGTATGAAAGAAAAAGGGCTGCCAGGGAGATCATGATTGCTTCGGCGATGAACTGTTGCCTTACCTGGCTCTTCCGTGCACCGATTGCTTTGCGTAGACCTACTTCTTTCAGGCGTCGCATGGCGCGCGCTATTGAAAGATTGGTATAGTTAAAACAAGCCGACAGGATGACAATGCATGCAAGGCCACCGAGTATCCAAAGTATAACCGGTGGTATGTGTGGGCCCACAGAGCCGCTCATGCTGCCGGAACGTATGGTTTCTCCGATTACAATATGGTACAAAGGGAGAAGCTCTAACTGGATCCTGGTTTTTTCTTCGGCAAGATTTTCCTGCATTGCAATCGCATCCAGTTGGGACTGCACTGAAGCCCGGTCGGCATTTTCGGGAAGCATGAGGTACACGGAGTTTGAAAACATATTTGTCCATTCCTCCAAACCTTTATCACCCTTAGCAGTTTGTTCAACAGTGGAAAATGATACCAGTGCTTCGAAGTTGATATGGGAAAAGAAGGGGACGTCTTTCATTATGCCTGTCACCTGATAATCGACTGTATCAAATTTGATCGCTTTGCCGAGCGCAGATTGGTTGCCGAACAGCTTTTTTGCAGCCGTCTCCGTAAGAACGATCGAGTAGGGGTCTTTCAGCGCGGTTTCAGGATTGCCTTCCACCATCGGAAATGTAAATATCCTGAACAGCGACGGTTCCGCCCAGTAGCCTTTAATGGGAATATTATTGTCACCAACCTTCGCATCCTGCGAAAAGTCATTGCGCATAATGGCTACTTCTTCAACGCCGGTCACTTTCTGCCGGATAAGCTTTCCGGTTTTTACCGATGTTGATGAAAACTTGTCGCCAGGCTGCGATCCGCTGCCTTGCTCACCCTTGAAAGTCGCCACGTTGGTGATGCGATAAATCCTGTCGCCATTTTTGTGAAACTTGTCGTACGTCCGGAGGTCTACTAAGAACGCGATCAGCAGCAACCCTACGGACATACTGATGGCAAGGCCAATAACATTGATCGACGAAAATAATTTGTTCCGCATTAAGCTGCGGCCAGATGTTTTGAAGTAGCTTCCGATCATGAGCAAGACGATAATAGGTCGACAAGTTTTGCTTTTTGTAACTTATAAGTTGAGTTTTATTAAAAGTTTAGCATTCATGCCTGGCTGGCCGCATCCGGTCGGCCGCGAATCGTTATAAAAGTGTCTGTAATTTGAACCATCAAAGATTATTGGACACCCAGCTAGCTTTTCCAGTCAAAAAATTCATGCCGCGTTGCAAATTCCTTTAAATCAGTACATTGGCAGGTCGCCTGTTGCCTTAGTTGTTCGATACCGGACAGTTTTCTTGGAATCGTTCACCTTTGCACAACGAAAATACAAATGCGAATCATCCTGTCAATTGTGTATAACGCCGGCATTGTGTGAAAATACAATTATAAAGCATGTGTAAGACTAAAAAATGCCGCCCGGTGGCGCCTGAAAATATTGACCAGTTAATATTTTCTTGTATACAACCATGAAGATGATGAGTGGTTATTAAGACACAGCTTTTTGTGTGTTGGGAATCAAAGTTGAAAAATGTAAGACACCGCTTATTTTGTCCTGGGTAATTGAGCAAATCAGCGGTTGGAGGCCATTAAATCACTATTTTTGCAGACCTGATCACGCGAGTGGAACCTAAGGTTCATAAAACATCAACACGGAAAATAACACAAATGAGTTCAAAACACAATGAGCGAGCTTCTGCTGCGGGGCTTTTGGTAGCACTTGGAATTATCTTTGGGGACATTGGAACCTCGCCGCTTTACGCCATGCAGGCCATTATTGGCGGCGAGCGTATAGCACTGGACGTTGTATATGGTTCGGTCTCTTGTATCTTCTGGACGCTCACACTGCAGACCACCGTTAAGTATGTAATATTGATACTTCGTGCCGACAACAATGGAGAGGGCGGTATCCTCGCGCTCTATGCACTGGTACGACGGAACGCAAAGTGGCTGACCATCCCAGCTATTATCGGGGCTAGTACACTATTGGCTGACGGGATCATTACGCCGCCCATATCGGTTTCATCGGCCGTGGAAGGACTTCGTATTTTGTATCCACATATACAGACCATTCCGATCGTAATCGGTATACTCACTTTACTCTTTATCATACAGGTTTTTGGCACCACCATCGTTGGCCGTGCATTCGGGCCTGTGATGCTGGTTTGGTTCCTGATGCTTTTAGTTCTGGGGCTTTCACAGGTGCTTTATCATCCCGAAATTTTCAAGGCCTTTAATCCTTATTATGGGTATCAACTGCTGGCTAATCACCCAGGCGGGTTTTGGCTTCTCGGATCAGTTTTCCTTTGTACCACGGGTGCCGAAGCGTTGTATTCGGACTTGGGTCACTGTGGCAGGGGAAATATCCGCATTAGCTGGATTTACGTAAAATCCTGTCTGGTTATCAATTATTTCGGACAGGGCGCCTGGCTTGCCATGCACGTTGGTGAAACCCTGAACGGAAGAAAACCCTTTTACGAAATCATGCCCGATTGGTGGCTTTTGCCTGGAATTTGTGTTGCGACAATGGCCACGATCATTGCAAGTCAGGCTTTGATCAGCGGCTCCTTCACCCTGATCTCAGAAGCAATCCGATTAAATCTGTGGCCCAAGGTGCGATTGGTTTATCCCAGCGATCAAAAGGGCCAGCTGTATGTTCCGAGTGTAAACTGGTTATTGTGGGCGGGCTGTATCGGGGTTGTGCTTTACTTTAAAGAATCATCGTATATGGAAGCTGCCTACGGGCTCGCTATTACACTTACGATGATCATGACGACGCTTTTATTTTCCTATTACCTCTTTGTTCATAAGATCAACAAATTATGGGTTGCAGCTTTTATTGTTGTTTACCTGGCCATTGAAGGATCTTTCCTTGCCGCAAACCTGCTAAAATTCATGCACGGAGGCTGGGTTTCACTGCTTCTGGCGATCATCATTGCAGACCTCATGTCCATGTGGTTAAGAGCAAATATTATCAAACTCAGGTTGACTGAGTTCGTAGATCTTGACAAGCACATCTCTTCCCTCAAAGAGCTAAGCAATGACATCAGTATCCCGAAATATGCTACGCACCTGATATTTATGTCCAATGCTGCTGGTGATAATGAGATTGAAAGCAAAATTATCTACTCTATCTTCCAGAAGCGGCCCAAAAGAGCGGATATCTACTGGTTTGTACATGTTGAGACGACCGACGAGCCTTATACCATGGAATATCACGTGAATGTGAAAGCTGAAGATGATGTGATCAAAGTGAATTTTATACTGGGTTTCCGCGTCGAGCAGCGGATTAACATGTTTTTGAGAAATGTAGTCGAAGATATGGTCCGAAATAACGAAGTGGATATTACCAGCCGTTACGAATCACTGAACCGCCAAAATATCACCGGGGACTTCCGGTTCGTTGTGCTGGAACGTTATCTTTCTGTCGATAACGATCTTCCCTGGTACGAAGATTTCATCATGAAATTCTATTTTGCGATAAAAAGTATTACCAATTCGGAGTCTCAATGGTTTGGGTTGGATAATAGCTCTGTTAAAGTTGAAAAAGTACCTCTTGTCATCCAGTCAAAAAGCCAGATAAGGATGAGAAGGGTGTATATGTGAAATCAGAGAGATGGAGGCGGACATCAAGTGAAAATGACTCTCCGGATAAACTTATCTCTTCATAAAATAATATTATCTACCCCTATCATAGTGATAAAATCGTATCATTATGATAGGGGTCTTTTATTTTTGATTCATAGAAATCTCGTCTTTTGGTTGCTATTTTTCTGTAAATCAATTGATTAAAAATGGGTGGTACTAAATTTTTTGAGAGGCACAGGTTTGGTAATATATTGTTAGTTTTTTAAACGCTCAGAATATTTTAACCAAATAAACCCATGTTTTTTATCACAATTGGAATCCTGATAGCCTTTGCTGGTTTTGCTTTCTCAAAATCTCCACTTAATATTTCTCGGTATACCCCGGTGTTGAAAATCACAGGAATAACGATTGCGGTGCTTGGAATTCTTTCTTCGGGGATCCGTCAGATCGACGCAGGTACGATTGGTGTGCAATCACTTTTCGGAAAAGTAAGTCCCCAAGTGCTGGATAACGGACTCAATTTTGTGAATCCCCTCGCGGAAGTAACGATTTTTGATACCAAAACCCAGAATTACACCATGTCTGCTCAGACCAGCGAAGGTGAAATCAAAGGTGATGATGCCATTCGTGTCCTTTCGGCGGACGGTCTTGAAGTGGTCATTGACCTGACTGTTTTGTACAAGATCATGCCCGACAAAGCCCCTGCTATTTATAAAGGAATCGGTGCGGATTACAAAGACAAAATTGTAAGGCCGATCACCCGTACACGTATACGTGACAATGCCGTTTATTATGATGCTGTGGCACTTTATTCGAAACGGAGAGACGAGTTTCAAAGTCGTATTTACCAAACGATTGATAAGGATTTCAGAGGTCGTGGCCTGATCCTGGAACAGCTCCTGATTCGGAATATCAATTTGCCCGAGTCGGTTAAGAAAACCATCGAGTCAAAAATCAATGCAGAGCAGGATGCTCAGAAAATGGAGTTTGTGCTTCAAAAGGAGAAGCAGGAAGCGGAACGTAAGCGAGTTGAAGCGAGAGGAATAGCAGATTATCAAACAATTATCGCCCTGAGCCTTACTGACCGTCAGTTGCAATATGAAAGCATTAAAGCCCAAAAGGAACTCGCCGCCTCCCCGAATGCTAAAATTGTGGTGCTCGGAGGAAAGGGAAGTGTGCCCTTGATCCTCAATGAAAGGTAAGAAAATATCGTTACCAGCAATTGAAGATTAAGCGGGGAGACAGTTAAACGTCCGCTTTTAGCATCGATCCATTTTGATAAGACCTTATCATATTGATAGGGTCTTTTTTATGATAAATCCCATCGGAGTTTTTTAAGTATCTGTAAATCAATTTGTTGGTTGCGTCTAGGAGTTTGTGGAACATCTTTGGTATAAACCCCTTTACAACTAAATGACTTAACGATGAAAAGTAGAAATAACAACAGTGTTTACAACCAAATGCAGCGGATGGCTGAGCTGACTTCAAAGATGGTGTTATCAGGGAAACTCGTTCGGGCCGGAAGATTTTTGGATACCGCCGAGAAGCTTTTCCTTAAAGGCAATTACCGGACGCGCAACGCAGTTTCCAACGTCTTTATATACAACCTTTCAACTATTCTGCAGCTACACCATTGCGATGTCAACGCGCTGTTTCCTTACAACCTTCAAAAGGAATATGTGAGGCAGAGCAATGCATTTTAATAATCACTTTAACATCATATCCGATGATCACAATCCTCTTAGTTGCAGCCGGCAGTTTGTGCTTCCTGCTTTTTTACAAAACCATTCAATTCTTCGAAAAAATCTAACATCATGGCGGCGCTATTCATTATTGCAATCGGGGTTTTTGGCTACATCTGTTACGTGCTGATCAAACCCGAAAAATTCTAATCCGAATACATTTTCGATTGTCGCAATCGAATTAAAACACTAAAAAAATGAACACTGAATTAGTAGGAATCATTGCCATGTTTGCCATTACGGTTGCCCTCGCAATCCCGTTTGGTAAGTACATCGCAAAAGTTTACTCGGGGGATAAAACGCCTCTCGACCCCGTTTTTAATCCCATCGAAAAGTTCTTTTTCAAGATCAGCGGTATTGATCAGAAGTCGGAAATGAACTGGAAACAGCATATGGCGGCACTTTTGACGATCAATTTCGTTTGGTTTTTATTGGGCATGTTTGTGCTGATGAACCAGGGATGGCTTCCGCTTAACCCCGACGGCAACCCCGGACAAAGTGCTGACCTGGCATTTAATACAAGTATCTCGTTCGTAGTGAACTGTAATTTGCAGCATTATTCCGGTGAATCGGGCCTTAGCTATCTTTCACAGCTTTTTTTGATGTTCCTGCACTTTGTAACTGCCGGTACGGGTATGGCTGCAGCGGCCGTTTTGTTTATGGCTTTGAAGGAACGGACAACAGATAAGCTAGGCAACTTTTACAGCCTGATGATTAAATCCTGCACGAGGATTCTGCTTCCTGTATCAATGATAATCGCTATTATTCTTGTCTTCAACGGCACACCGATGACCTTCAATGGAAAAGATAAGATCATCAATATGCAGGGCGACACTGTGGGCGTTTCTACGGGACCAGTGGCAGCCTTTGTGGCTATCAAACACGTGGGAACAAACGGCGGTGGCTACTACGGGGCGAACTCTGCACACCCGCTCGAAAACCCGAACTACCTTACCAACATGACAGAGATGATCGGCCAGATGATCGTTCCCATGGCCATGGTATTTGCCTTTGGTTTCTTTTTAAGGCGTAGGAAAATGGCTTGGATGATTTTTGGGGTCATGACGATTGGTTTTTTGACGCTCACCGTGCCCACGATTATCTGGGAAAACGGAGGTAATCACGCGATCACAGCCATGGGCATAGATAATAGCTCTGGCGCAATGGAAGGGAAAGAAGTGAGGTTTGGAAGTGTCGCTTCTGCATACTGGAGTATAGCCACGACTGTTATTTCGACGGGGTCGGTCAATGCGATGCATGATAGCTTTACGCCGTTATCCGGTATGACTCAGTTGCTTTCAATGATGACCAACGCCTTTTACGGCGGGGTAGGGGCAGGGATGCTCAACTTCTTTATCTTCATAATCCTCGCTGTCTTTATCTCCGGACTGATGGTCGGACGTACGCCTGAACTGCTGGGTAAAAAGATTGAAGGAAGGGAGATGAAGATCGCTATGATCGTGGCACTCTTGCACCCGCTTTTGATCTTGGCAGGGACCGCGCTCGCAGCTGCTTTCCCTGAAATCACATCGGGAACATTGAATAACCCGGGCTTTCACGGTTTCAGTGAAATGCTTTACGAATATACATCGTCGTCAGCCAATAACGGAAGCGGTTTTGAGGGGCTGGGTGATAACAATCCCTGGTGGAATATTACGACTGGTTTTGTGCTGATCCTTTCCAGATACATTCCCATCATCGGACCGATCGCGATTGCAGGACTCATGGCAAACAAGAAGTTTATTCCAGAAAGCGCCGGAACGCTGCGCACAGATTCAGGCACATTCGGGATTATGGTGCTCGCAGTGATAGTGATCATCACCGCGCTCTCATTCTTTCCTGCGCTGACACTGGGACCAATTGCCGAGTATTTTTCTTTGAAGTGAGATGTGAGAAGTAAAAGGTAAAATGTGAGAAGTGAAATGTGAAAAGTAACAATTAGGCTATTACATTTCAGACTGACCCATCTCACATTTTACATTCAACATTTCACCTCTGACATTTCACAGGCCACATACTCACAGTTCCGCTTCAAGTTTTCTAATCAAGCCATATATCAATTTTCCAATGGTATCTAGTTCAGTGATTAACCTATTGTTTTTGTCTTCCTGGATAAAGTCTAAATCTTTACTCAGCAGGAGAAGTGTGTCTAATTCGGTTAACGAACCAAGTGAAATGTGTAGAAAATGGATGAATTCTTTTTTGCCTTTTCTCGACGCTCCTTCCGGAATGTTTACCGGAACGGACACAGCAGCCCTACGTATTTGTGATGTTAAACCAAAACGTTCTTCATTGGGAAACACACTAGTGACTCCATATAAAACTTTTACAAGCTCAAAACTTTTAGTCCAGGCATTTAGATTTTTGTGTGGTTTCATGAATATTTTGTGGAAAAGTGATGCGCATAAAAGTAATATGCTGGATATGGAAGGGCGAAATCAGCCGGCCTTATATAAAATATTAAAACGCAATAAATCAGAAAAGTAACCTTGTTTCAAAAAATAAGAAGGAAGAAGTCAAATGTTCGTTCGCTTCTGCATTAAATCTCTCAAAAGCGAAGAGCTTAGAAGAGCATAGGAACCCCATTTTACATCTCACTTCTCACATCTTACCGTAAAAAAATGAAAAATCAAAATGCTTCCTTATTTCAAAAGGAACTGGTGAATGAGGCTTTGAAGCAATCATTTATCAAATTAAACCCAAAAATTATGTTTCGTAATCCGGTGATGTTCACTGTGGAAATCGGAACGTTTGTCATGCTGATCGTAAGCCTTTGGGTGCTTACCGGAGAAAAATCGCAGGGCAGTTTTGTGTACAACTTCGTCGTTTTTCTGGTGCTCTTGCTGACGCTTCTTTTTGCAAATTTTGCAGAAGGAATTGCCGAAGCCAGGGGTAAAGCACAAGCCGACAGCCTTCGTAAAACCAGAGAAGAGACGCCAGCCAAACTGGTTGTGAACAACAAACAAGGCTTTGGCGTGGAAACAAAGAGCGTGATGTCCGCTTCAATGAAAAAAGGAGATGTCTTCATCTGTGAAGCGGGCGATAATATCCCGACGGATGGTGAGATCATCGAAGGACTTGCGACGATCGATGAAAGTGCGATCACGGGTGAATCGGCCCCGGTAATCCGGGAAGCGGGTGGTGATAAAAGCAGCGTGACCGGGGGCACCAAAGTTTTATCCGACAGGATTAAAGTTATGGTGACAACAGCTCCCGGTGAAAGTTTTCTCGACAAAATGATCGCGCTTGTAGAAGGTGCAAGCCGCCAGAAAACGCCCAACGAAATCGCACTTACAATCCTGCTTGCCGGTTTTACGCTGGTATTTATCATCGTGTGTGTGACGCTCAAACCGTTCGCAGATTTTGCCAATACACCCATTACGATTGCTGCATTTATCTCCCTCTTTGTTTGTCTGATTCCGACCACAATAGGTGGCCTTCTGTCATCGATCGGGATTGCGGGGATGGACCGTGCTTTACGTGCAAACGTAATTACCAAATCGGGTAAGGCGGTGGAAACTGCTGGTGATATTGACGTGCTTCTTTTGGACAAAACAGGGACGATCACGATTGGTAACAGAAAGGCAACACATTTTTATGCAGCCAAAGGTGTGACAGATAATCATTTCATTAAATGCGCCGTTTTGAGCTCTATTGCCGATGAGACACCAGAGGGTAAATCCATCCTCGAATTGGCAAATTTGAGCCCATCGAGCTACAACAGTCTGAATAACCCGGTTTTCATCAAGTTCACCGCAGAAACCAGAAGCTCCGGTGTGGATTTTGATCAGACAAGGATCCGTAAAGGAGCTTTCGATTCGATCAGAAACCTGACGGTAAATGCGGGAAACAATTTTCCGAAGGATATTGAACAAAAAGTAAAAGAGATATCAAGCAACGGCGGAACACCGCTCGTGGTGTCCGAGAATGAGCATGTGCTGGGTGTAATCGAATTACAGGACATCATCAAAACCGGTATCAGTGAACGATTCGAACGTCTTCGCAAGATGGGAGTGAAAACAGTGATGGTAACCGGCGACAACCCTTTGACGGCGAAATTTATTGCCGAAAAAGCTGGTGTGGATGACTTCATCGCAGAAGCGAAGCCAGAGGATAAAATGAATTACATCAAACGTGAGCAGGAAAGCGGTAAACTGGTGGCAATGATGGGTGATGGTACCAATGACGCTCCTGCACTTGCGCAGGCTGATGTGGGCGTGGCGATGAACAGCGGAACCCAGGCAGCAAAAGAAGCCGGTAATATGGTCGATCTGGACAACGATCCGACCAAGCTGATTGAGATCGTAGAAATTGGAAAGCAATTGTTAATGACCCGCGGTACGCTTACCACTTTCTCGATTGCTAATGACGTTGCAAAATATTTTGCCATCATTCCAGCCCTGTTTATTGCTTCGATCCCTGCATTGAAAGGACTGAATATCATGAATTTGAACAGCCCTGAAAGTGCAATCCTGTCAGCGGTGATCTTTAACGCGATCATTATCCCGATCCTGATTCCGCTTGCACTGAAGGGGGTGACTTATAAGCCGATTGGAGCAAGTGCGCTTTTGAGAAGAAATCTTTTGATCTACGGTCTGGGTGGGGTTATCGTTCCTTTTATCGGAATCAAGGTAATAGATCTGATTGTCAGTATCTGGATTTAGATTATTGATCGTAATGTCCATGAACACTCATAACAAATATATCATTGTCGGGGAGAATCTTATAAATCAAACGGTGCTCGTCTGTAATCCGCCTACTCCAGCATCCTTTATACTGATGTTTCAATCCCTCTGGCTTACCGATTCCTTCAAAAGGGTGTTTATGAATATCATTGATCAATTCAAAAACTTTTTTAATCAACCTTGGTTCGGATTTAGACCATTGTGTAAGATCTTCCATGGCGATTGTATCAAAAATTGTATTCTTCATCCCTCGGCGAGATGTTTTGCAAATTGCTCAAACGTATCACCACTAAACGTTATCACATTTCCTTTTTCCAGATTTTCAATTGACTTATCCAGTCTTTCAAAGTACTGTTCGCTGGTTTCAGCTCTTAAGATTCCAGCCGAATGTTTTTCAGTTATACTGATTGTAATCTCTGAATTCTGGGAACCCCTAAGCAGGGCTTTGATTTTGTTAATCAATTCGTCAGTGAACTCAGACGATTGTACTCTTAATATAGCTTCCATAATTCTAAATTTTTCTTAAAGTTAAAAATATAAATCCAAATGAAAACGAACATATTTCCCGCAATTAAATTGACACTAATCACGCTGGTTTTCTTCTCAGGAGTTTACACAGCTGTGATCTGGGGTGTTGCTCAGCTTGCCCCTAATGGTGGCAAAGGTGAAGTGGTGACCGTCGGTAATAAAAAGTATTATTCCAATATAGGTCAGACGTTTACCCAGGACAAATATTTTTATTCCCGCCCGTCAGCTGTCGGTTACAATTCGGCCGGCAGCGGCGGCAGTAACAAAGGGCCCTCTAATCCCGATTATCTGGCGACCGTTCAGGCAAGGATCGATACATTTCTTGTTCATAACCCTGGTGTGGAGAAAAAAGATATCCCAGTAGAACTCGTCACAGCAAGCGGCAGCGGACTTGATCCGGATATCACTTCCAAGTCTGCTTTGGTACAGGTGAAACGGATTGCTTCGATCAGAAAATTGTCTACTGAAACAATTGAGAAACTTGTTGCCAAAAGCACAGAAGGTCCTTTGCTGGGCATGTTCGGGCCAGAGAAAGTCAATGTTTTAAAATTGAACATTGCGCTTGATGAATTGAAATAATAATGGAATGAAACCGGCCATCACCTGTAACGACGCGGTGGCCGGCGACTTTAACAGCGTCGTTACATTTATTTTCCAGTACAGTACGAATGAAAAATTTACTTTTAAGCGCTTTGGGTTTAGCAATTTTACAGCCAGTCATTGCACAAGACTCAACAGAAACAAAAAATTCATTGACCATCAGCGGATATGTAGAAGCTTATTACAACCATGATTTTAACCGTCCAGATAACAACACCGTGCCGGGTTTTCTTTACAATTTCAACCGGGCGAATGAGGTGAATTTGAACCTGGCTTTCATCAAAGCAAACTATGCCACAGACCGTGTCAGGGCCAATGTAGCTTTGGCAGCAGGAACCTACATGAACGCGAATTACAGCGCAGAGTCTGGTGTTTTGAAAAATATTTATGAAGCCAATGTCGGTGTTAAACTTTCACAAAAGACCAATCTTTGGCTGGATGCTGGTATCATGCCTTCGCACATCGGTTTTGAAAGTGCGATCGGAAAAGACAACTGGGCATTGAGCAGAAGCCTTTTGGCAGAAAATTCGCCGTACTTTGAATCGGGAGTCAAACTTGGTTTTACTACGAAAGACGATAAACTGTATCTTTCAGCAATGTATCTGAACGGCTGGCAAAGGATCCAAAGGGTAGACGGCAACTCAACACCAGCTTTCGGGACCCAGATCACTTATAAACCAATGGGATCCGTAACATTGAATTACAGCACTTTTATCGGTAATGATAAACCCGATAGCTTAAAGCAAATGCGCTATTTTCATAATGTCTATGGTATATTTCAGCTGACCCAAAAGTTTGGCCTGACCGCAGGGGTCGACTTTGGATTTGAAAAGAAACCAGAAGGAAGCAGTGGCAGTAATACGTGGTATACGCCGATAATCATTGCCCGGTTTACACCAACAGATAAGATACGCATAGGGGCCAGAGGTGAATATTATGCAGATAAAAATGGGGTGATCATCAGCACGGGTACACCGAATGGCTTTAAGACCTTTGGCTATTCCCTGAACTTTGATTACCTACCGGTAGACAATGTCATATGGCGTGTTGAAGCAAGGAGTTTAAATAGCAAAGACGCCATTTTTACCCATGATAACAGCGCCAAAAAACAGAATTACTTTTTAATCACATCTGTTGCATTATCATTTTAGATGACTGAAAAGGAAAGCCACGTAAAACATTTTCTGGACCTGATCCAGCAGTCCCGCAGGGGCAAGTTCAAAGTCTACATCGGTATGAGCGCCGGTGTAGGCAAAACTTTCCGGATGTTGCAGGAGGCACACACACTGATGCGAAACGGAATCGATGTCAAGATCGGCTACATTGAAACCCATAATCGCAAGGAAACGCATGCGCTTCTCGAAGGTCTGCCGGTGATCCCTCGCCGCAAATTGTTCTATAAGGGAAAGGAGCTTGAAGAACTGGACATTCAGGCCGTAATTGGTTTACGGCCTGAAATTGTGATTATAGACGAGCTGGCCCACACCAATATTGAAGGAAGCAAAAATGATAAGCGCTGGCAGGATGTGATGGAAATCCTGGATGCGGGCATCAACGTGATCAGTGCAGTCAATATCCAACATATCGAAAGCCTGAATGAGGAAGTAAAGGACATCACCGGGGTTGAAGTCAAGGAACGGATTCCGGATAGCGTGCTGGCATCTGCAGACGAAGTCGTCAACATCGACCTGACAGCCGACGAGCTGATCACCCGGCTAAAAGAGGGCAAAATCTATGCGGCCGAAAAAGTGCCGACAGCTCTTGACAATTTCTTCACATCCAATAATATCCTTCAGCTAAGGGAATTGGCACTGAAAGAAGTGGCCAGCCAGGTGGTACGTAAAGTGGAAACCCAGATATCGTCCAGAGGACTGACGGCATTGAAATCCAACCGGTTTATGGCTTGCATCAGCAGCAATGCCGATACAGCTAAAAATGTCATTCGGAAGACGGCGCGCCTTGCAAGCTACTACAACAGTCCTTGGATATTGCTTTACGTGCAGACTCCCAGGGAGGACAAGGATAAAATTGCACTTGACAAACAGCGCCACCTGATCAATAACTTTAAGCTGGCTACTGAGCTGGGTGGAGAGATCATCAGGGTTGAAAGTTCGCATGTTTCCAGAACAATCATCGAGGTGGCCGAGCAACGCCACGTTACCACGATTTGCATTGGAAAGCCACATATGAACCTTTTCCGTGTCATTCTGGCTACTAACATATTTAACCAGCTTCTTAAAAAACTTTCCGTTTCTGAAATTGACTTAGTCATCCTATCCTGATGAAAATTAAAACCAAACTCCGACTGGGCATTGGCCTGTTGTTTTTGATGATTCTGCTGCTCTCAGCGGTAGGCGTAAGAAACATCAGTGCGTTAAAGAATGACACCAGGAACATTCTGACCGACAATTATAACACACTTGAATATGCCAACAAGATGATTGCCGCACTAGATGCGATGCAACAGAAAAACAACGGTTTTCCTGATTTTGAAAAGAATCTTGAACTGCAAAAAAAGAATGTTACAGAGCCTGGTGAGGGCCAGGCGACTGGGCAAATCAGCATACGGTCAGCTCAACTGAAAGCGAATCCGCAGGATGTTAATCTTCACCTATTGATGCGAAAGGACATTTCCAGGATCATGGAGCTGAATATGGCCGCCATTCAGCGCAAAAGCGATGTTGCCAAAAACACCGCTGAGACTGCCAATAAATGGATTGTTATAACCAGCACGCTTTGTTTCCTACTGGGCATGACCCTGCTGATAAACCTGCCGGGAAATATTGCCAATCCCGTCAAGGAGCTCACCAACAGTATCCGTGAGATCGCAGCCAAGAACTATTCACAGCGCGTGTACTACCGCGGGAAGAACGAGTTTGGAGAGCTGGCCAATTCCTTCAACACAATGGCCGAGAAGCTTGAGGAATACAACAGCAGTAACCTTTCGAGAATCCTGGTGGAGAAAATGCGGATCGAGACACTCATCAACAATATGCATGAACCCGTTATCGGGCTTGATGAAAACAAGATCGTACTCTTTATCAACAACGAGGCGCTTAAAATCTCCGGGCTAAGACCCGATGAAATTATTGGTAAATCGGCGCAAGACGCTGCCTTAAACAACGATCTGCTCCGTTCGCTCGTCAATGACCTTACACAGACTGAAAAAGTAGAAAACCTGCAGCCGTCCCCGCTGAAAATTTATGCAGATAACAAAGAAAGCTATTTTGAAAAGGAGATAGTAAGCATTTCAATAACGCCGACCGGCGAAAGAGAGAAGAGACTGATCGGCCATGTGATCATACTTAAAAACATTACCCCTTTCAAAGAGCTGGATTTTGCCAAAACCAATTTTATTGCAACTGTTTCTCATGAGCTCAAAACGCCGATATCGTCGATCAAAATGAGCCTTCTGTTACTGGAAAATCAGAACACCGGGCATGTGAACGCGGAGCAGCAGCAACTGATTGAGAGCATTAAGGAAGACAGCGACCGTCTTTTGAAAATAACCGGCGAGCTTCTGAATATGTCGCAGGTTGAAACCGGAAATATCCAGCTGAATATCCAGCAGGCTCGGCCTGAGCAGATTCTGGAATATGCTCAGGAAGCCGTGAGGGTGCAGGCCGAGCAAAAACAAATCGCTATCGTCGTTGACATGGAAGAAAACCTTCCGGACGTAAAAGCGGACACCGAAAAAACTGCCTGGGTTCTCATCAATTTTCTGACCAATGCGATCCGGTATTCCCAGCCAGAGGGGCAGATCCACATTGCAATCAAACAGCATGAAAATGCGATCCAGTTTTCGGTGAAAGATGATGGAAAAGGCATTGACAGCCGCTATCGGGCGAAGATCTTTAACAGGTATTTTCAGGTGCCTGGAAGTGCTAAAAGTGGTACGGGACTTGGGCTGGCCATTAGTAAAGAGTTCATCGAGGCACAGGGCGGCCACATTGGTGTGAACAGCGAGATCGGCATGGGCAGCACTTTCTTTTTTGAACTCGCCAAGTCTTAATATCACTCTAAAGATGTAAAAATCGCCTGAACTACCAGACATTACACAATAAAAATTACAAAAACTGCTTTTGCACCGCCATGCTCTACACACCGGACCAGGAGGAACCACAGGAAGACGAAACCGAATGTGAAACCGATCATCACTGTTAAAAGTGATCAGCCAGGAAAATTTACAACAGATTAATCAGGGACATTAATTTCGGTCTCTCTACCGGACAAACACCTATCCGATGGTCTCTACAGGTCCGCTTTCGTGTTCGATCTGTCTTTCGCTTCCGCGGTGATCGGAGTGAAAAAGTTGATCAGGTTGCCATCCGGATCCCTGAATAATAGCGAACGATTACCCCAAGGCATTGTAGTTGGCTTTTGAACGACTGCATCTCCCAAAATATTCACAATCGCCTCATATTTAGCGTCGACGTCATCAACGCGAAACTCAATGATTGCCGAGCGATTATCTGCTGCATTCGCTACATCGGTCCCTCCAAACAACGCAAGTGTACGGATACTTCCGATCGCCAGAGTGGCCATTGGAGTACGTAATTCGGCGAAGTCTTCTGTGTATTTCGTAACAGGCAGACCACTAATTTGTTCATAAAACTGCACAAGACGGTCAACGTCCGCGGTAATGATCCTGATTGAAGATAAATTCATTTGATATAATATTTATTGGTTACAGTTTCTGGTCAGTCATCTACTTTATTAGGAGCCCATTCCCATTGCTTCGTAGCTAAAATACTAAGCCATGGGTAGTTCGCCGATCTGAAATTCGTGCAAGCAAGGGAGTAGTGGTGATAGATGCCAGGACAAAGGAAGATAGCTCGGATGACAACCCTATGTCAGTAGTGTTGTGATATACTTCAAAATTGTAATGGACGTCCCAGGTCTGGGCTGGTCAAAATGGCAAATCTAAAATGGATCGGTATGGTTTTGGTAAACCATATAGGCATTACAAAATCCCATCCGATCATGACTCATGCACCGACAAGAAAGAAGAAGAGAATTATCAAATGGGTCTTACCCGGAATTGTGATTTTAATCATAATCATCAGGCTTATACTGCCCCACATCGTGCTGCATTATGCCAACAAAACGCTGGCAAACATGAAAGGTTACTACGGTCACATTGAGGATATCGACCTGGCAATCATTCGTGGTGCGTACAAAGTAGATAGCATCTACCTCAATAAATCTGACACCGTTTCGGGAAAGCAAACACCGTTCTTTTCAGCCTCCCTCATTGATTTATCCATCGAATGGAAAGCGCTGTTTAAGGGTTCCATTGCAGGTAAGATCAGCATGGACAGACCGGTTCTTATTTTTACAAAAGATAAGGTCGAACCAAAACAGGTTGTGAAGGATTCTGCGGACTTCAAAAAAGTACTGGATGGGTTTATGCCGCTGGATATCAACAGGTTTGAAATCACAAATGGCAGGATTCAATATAAGGATAATACATCTGTCCCGAAGGTTGCTATTGAAATGAATCGCTTCCATTTGTTGGCTCAAAACCTAAGAAACAGCTATGATTCCTCGGCGGTTTTGCCGGCAAGTGTGAACGCTACGGCATCGGTTTATGACGGTATTTTAAAACTGGATGCGAAGCTAAACCCGCTTGGCAGTAACCCAACCTTTGACATGAGTGCTGAACTCAAAAACACAAACCTGGTAAAACTTAATGACTTTTTTCAGGCGTATGCAAAGGTGGATGTCAACAAGGGGACTTTTGGATTATATTCGGAGGTCGCAGCGAAGGATAATCAGTTTGCCGGATATGTAAAGCCGTTGATCAAAGACCTTGATATTTTGGGTAAGGAAGACCGTAAGGACAATATATTCCAAAAAATATGGGAAGGCATCGCTGGTGGAGTTGGGGAAATTTTTCAAAATCAGAAAAAAGATCAGGTGGCTACGAAAATCCCGTTCAGAGGAAGGCTCGATAATCCCAGGACCAATATTTGGTTTGCGCTGGGAACGGTATTGCAAAATGCATTTATCCACGCACTTCAGCCTTCCATTGACAATGAAATCAATATCGGATCAGTGAAAGTGCAAAAGGAGGAAAAGAAGACATTTTTACAGAAGGTTTTCGGATCGGACAAAAAGGAGAAAAAGGGTGAGAAGAAAGACAAATGAGAGAAGTTCTATTTCATTACTGTTTTTCCCAAAAGACGTTAAAATGGTTGGAAACTACGTGATGGTAGATTTCAGCCGTTTTTTTTATGAACACAGCAGTTCGTAGATTTAAAGCTATTTACAAATCAGCAATGAAAAACATTACTTATAGAAATCTTCGCGCCGCGACACTGCTAAACCTTATCATGTTGGCAGCAGGCACCTGTTACTCTTTGGATCTTTATGTTGCAAAAACCGGCATGGATACCAATCCGGGCACGATCAGCAAACCTTTGGCTACCATTGAGGCGGCTCAGAAAAAGATCAGAGGTGTTCATGAGCCCGTCGTGGTTTTTGTTAGAGAAGGCACTTATTATTTCAAAAAACCCATTGTTTTTTTACCTGAAGACTCGCGCAAGCCGGAAGAGAAAGTAGTTTATAAATCCTATAAACAAGAAAAAGTAACCATAAGCGGGGCGGTTCCTCTTACTCTAAAATGGTTGCCTTATAAAAAGAATATTTTCAAGGCGAATGTTTCTACTGATGCGGTTTTTGATCAGCTTTTTGTGAATGGTGAAAAACAAAGAATGGCAAGGTATCCTAATTACGATCCTTCAAGCAGCCATTTTGGAGGGTTTTCGGAAGATGTTCTGTCGCCGGAAAAGATCAAATCATGGAAGAATCCGGAAGGGGCATACATCCATGCGCTGCACAAACACGAGTGGGGCGGGTATCATTATCTGGTGACAGGAAAGGAAGCGGACGGAAAACTCAAGATGGAGGGAGGATTTCAGAATAACCGCCAGATGGGTATGCATGCCAAGTATCGTTTTATCGAAAATGTATTTGAAGAGCTGGACACAACAGGCGAATGGTATTTCAATAAAAAAGAGAAAACGCTTTATCTCTACGCTTCTTCTTTGCAGGACCTTAGCAAGGCTCAAATTCTAGCGCCTCAGATCAAAAGCCTTTTCGAGTTTCGTGGCAGCGAATCCAAGCCCGTGAGGAATATCGGTATTGAAGGATTTGAATTCGTCCACGTGTTGCGAACGTTCATGGAAACCAAAGAGCCGCTTCTACGGAGTGACTGGGCAATTTACCGCGGCGGAACGATCGTTTTGGACGGATCAGAAAATTGCCAGATCGTGAATTGTCATTTCAAAGAAGTGGGCGGAAATGCCGTTTTTTTCAATAATTACAACCGCAGAAGCGAAGTCTCCGGTTGTGATATCGAAAACGTCGGAGCGAGCGGGGTGTGTTTCGTAGGAGATCCGGCTGCGGTACGGTCTCCAAGTTTCGAGTACAATCAGGCCGTTTCTTACGAAGAAATGGACAAAAAGCCAGGGCCAAAAACCAATAATTATCCTGCTGAATGCAAGGTGTATAATAATCTCATGCATGGCCTTGGACAGGTTGAAAAGCAGGTTGCAGGAGTTGAGATTTCGATGTCGATGGATATTACCATAAGCCACAATACCATTTATAATGTGCCACGTTCGGGAATAAATGTCAGCGAAGGAACCTGGGGCGGGCATATCATTGAATTTAACGATGTGTTCAATACGGTATTGGAAACCGGAGATCATGGTTCATTCAATTCATGGGGACGTGATCGCTACTGGCATCCCAACAGGGAAACAATGAATAAGCTGGCAGCTGATCACCCGGAAATCATTTTGCTCGATGCCCAAAAAACAGTAATAATCAGAAATAACCGTTTTCGTTGCGACCATGGCTGGGATATCGATCTGGACGACGGCAGTAGTAATTACCATATTTACAACAATCTTTGTCTCAATGGAGGACTCAAATTGCGGGAAGGTTTTCAAAGGGTTGTGGAGAATAATATCATCGTCAACAACTCTTTTCATCCGCATGTCTGGTTTGCCAACAGTGGGGATGTTTTTAGGAAAAACATTGTCTTGAAACCTTACTACCCGATTCAGATCAAGGAATGGGGGAAAGAAGTAGATTTTAATCTCTTCCCTGATGCAAAAGCATTGATTGCGGCGAATGCTAATAAAACCGATTCGCACAGCCTTGCAGGTGATCCGCTTTTTGTCGACCCGGCAAAAGGAGATTATCAGGTCAGGGAAGGTAGCCCCGCATTGAAGTTGGGCTTTACCAATTTCCCGATGAATGAATTTGGCGTAGTTTCTCCATCCCTTAAATCCAAGGCTGAAAAAATACCACTGCCGATAATAAGTACTGGTTCGTTGAGCTCGGGAACGACCGAAATTGCCTGGCTAGGCGGAAAACTTCGAAATGTGACGGGGTTGGGTGATCGCTCGGCCTATGGCCTGCCCGACGAGCAAGGCGTGATCGTTGATGAAATTTCCGGTGGAAGTATATTATCCAGGTCGCCGCTAAAGAAGGGTGATGTTATCCGAAAAATGAATAAAAAGGATGTGACCAACATTGCTGACCTCACAAACGTGTATCAGGAAATTAGTTGGACCGGACATTCAGAAGTTGAAATTTATAGAAATCAAAAATTGATGACTACGGAAATTTCTTTCAAATAATTACGGGATGCTTTTTCACATACCAAATGCCTGCGATTTAGTCGCAATGATCTCATACACTTGACCACGTCGTTCTTCTTGTCAAAATCGTATCGTAATTCGAATTAATTGTAGAAGGGATATAATCGAGCGGAAGATAATTTTGCTTGATATCAAAAAGCTGAAACATTCCTTTGTTTTTCCTTGCGATTTCGACGATAATTCTAGCAAATCGGGCTTAGTGCAGAATAGTGACGGGTTTTGGTATTAACTTGTCGTGTCAATACCCATTTTTAAAAAGTGCAGAGTTGAAAATATCCCTGGTTGCTGCGTCGGTTTTAGTCCTTTTGTTCGGTGGTTTACCCAGTATGGGGCAGGACCAGCATGCTGTCGGCAATTTCGAAAAATCGGTTTATGAAGTCCCAAGACTCAGTAAGCCATTCCTGATTGACGCCGATTGGAACAAATCAGAATGGAAAAAAACACCCACCTTGGTCATTGATAAATACATGGGGAAAATTCCAGATTTCAAACCTGGTGTTGAGGCCAAAATGATGTATGATGACGAAAATGTATATGTCATTTTCCGTGTGAAGGATAAGTATGTGCGAAGTGTGGTTCAGGATTACAATGGTAATGTTTCAGCGGACGCATGTGTAGAGTTTTTCTTCGCGCCCGATATCGCCTTGCCTGATGAGTACTTTAATCTGGAAGTCAATGCGGGTGGTACACCGCTTATTTTCTACGTAACGAAACCCTGGACAGGATTTAATAAACTGAATATTGAGGATATCAGGCAGATAGAAATTGCGCATTCTCTGCCGGCCAGAATCGATCCCGAAATTTCGGAACCTGTGACCTGGACGCTGGAATACAGGGTGCCATTGTCGTTGCTGAGAAAATTTTCAAAAGTCTCGACCCCGGCGCCGGGAGTCAGATGGAAGGCCAATTTTTACAAAACGGCAAGCAGCACATCCAACCCGCATTGGATCACATGGTCTCATGTTGACAAGCCGCAACCTGATTTTCATCTGCCTCAATTTTTTGGAACGCTTATATTTAAATAATGATCTTCTTTTAAGGAAATCGGTATTTTGCGTGACTATAATGGCCAGGGTCGAAGAGAGCAGTAATAAGGGATTTGTAAAATGCTCAGTTGGTTCGTTTACAATCTTTGATATTCAAAATTTTGCTTTAATGAATTTTAAACTATAAATCTTATCAATATGCAGCGTCGTGAAATTCTGAAAGGATTAACCATATTGCCTGTTGCGGGCGGAGTTTCCGGCTCGGTCCTGGCCTCTCAGTCTGCCGTTGTCCCGGTTGTCAAGCGGGATCTGTTTAAAGAGCTTGGGTTGCGCACCTTTATCAACGCGGCTGGTAATTACACGGCGATGACGGCTTCGCTAATGCCACAGGAAGTGCTGGACGCCATTCAGTCAGGTGCGCAGGAGTATGTGATGCTGGATGAGGTGCAGGACAAGGTGGGCGAAAAAATCGCTACACTCTGTCATGCTGAGGCTGCGATGGTTACAGCAGGATGCTGGTCGGCCCTGGTTCTTGGTATGGCTGGGGTACTTACCGGCCTGGATAACAAAAAAGTGGCACAGCTTCCTTTTTTGGCGGGTACAGGTATGAAGTCCGAGGTTATTATACAAAAAACCCATGCAAATGGCTACCACACGGCACTCATGAACGCAGGTGTAAGTATTGTACTGGTCGAGACGGCAGAGGATGTAGAAAAAGCAATTAACGAGAAAACTGCCTTGCTCTGGTTTCTGAATCGGGAGGCGCCTGTTGGTAAGATTCAGCATCAGGAATGGCTTGATATTGCAAAGAAACATAAGCTCCCGACGATGATTGACATTGCCGCCGATGTGCCCCCCGTTGAAAACCTTTGGAAATACAATGACATGGGCTTTGATCTGGTGTGCATTTCGGGAGGCAAGGCGATGCGTGGACCGCAGAGTGCGGGTATCCTCATGGGTAAAAAGGATCTGATTGCGGCAGCCCGTTTGAGTGCGCCGCCCCGTAGCGGCATAGGTCGTGGGCATAAGGTGAATAAGGAGGAGATACTGGGAATGTATGTGGCTCTGGATCGATACATCAAGTATGATCATGATGCGGAGTGGAAAATGTGGGAGCAGAAAATTGCACTCATCGACAAGGCAGTGAAAGATATTCCGGGCGTTAAAACGGAAGTGATCATACCTCCTGTGGCCAACCATTTGCCATCGCTCAACATTGCATGGGACGCTCAAAAAGTGAAACTTACGCGCGATCAGCTTGGTGAAAAACTGCGAAAGGGAACACCTTCCATTGAAGTAATATCCTGGGAGACTGAAAATAGTATTCGCCTCACCGTATTCATGCTGAAGGCGGACCAGGAAAAAATTGTCGCCAAAAGAATTCGTGAAGAACTCCTTGCGGCGACTGCCTAATAAAATCGATAATGATATTTTATTGAAAAACTGTTTTTCCAGAACATTCCTGAATCCATGAATAAGATTATATTTTTTTTCCTTTTGCTCTTCACAACCGTTGCCCACGCTCAAACTTATGATATCCTGATCAAGGGGGGGCATGTAATCGATCCCAAAAACAGTATCAATGCCGTGATGGATGTGGCCATTCTAGGTGGTAAAATCGCCCAGGTCGCCAAAAATATTGCAGCCAGCTCGGGCAAGGAGGTTATTGATGCCACTGGTTTGTACATAACACCTGGCATTATTGACATTCATGGTCACGTTTTTGCCGGTACTTCGCAGGAAGGCGGGCTCAGCGACGGTTTCAGCGCTTTACCCCCTGACGGCTTTACGTTCCGTGTCGGTGTGACCACGATCGTGGATGCCGGTGGTGCAGGTGCGGATTCTTTCGCCAAGTTCAAAAAAAATGTGATCGACAATTCGCAGACTCGGGTGCTGTCATTTCTGAATATTTCGAGTGCGGGAATGGTGGGTGATGAGTATTCTGTTTATCAGCAGGATCTGAAGTACTTCGATGCCAGCTTGGCCGCTAAGACAGCGAAGGAATATAAAGACTATATCGTCGGTATTAAAGTCGCTCACTTTCATAAGCCCGATTTCGTTGCCGTTGATCGTGCGTTGGATGCTGGAAAGCTTGCCAATATACCCGTCATGATTGATTTCGGTGGTGCCAAACCCAGGCTTTCAATCGAAGATCTGTTCATGAACCGGCTCCGTCCGGGCGATATTTTTACGCACGCCTACGGCCAGATACTTGAGACAAAGGAATCTATTGTCGATCTTGAAACGAATAAACTTAAACCTTTTGTGATCGCTGCGCGTAAGAGAGGCGTTATTTTTGATGTAGGTCATGGTGGCGGAAGTTTCACATACTCCCAGGCGATTCCGGCTACTCAGCAGGGGTTTTATCCGGAAACAATCAGCACAGATCTTCACACGGGTAGTATGAATGGCGCTATGAAGGATATGCTGGGGGTAATGTCCAAATTTTTGGCACTCAAAATGGACCTTCAGAGCGTAATCAAAGCCAGTACATGGTCGGCTGCCAAGGCCATTCACCGCGAAGAGCTGGGGCATCTTTCTGTTGGTGCGATTGCAGACGTCACAATATTGAACCTGAGAAAAGGTAAATTTGGATTCTATGACGTGGCCCGCTACAAGTCTGAGGGAACGGAAAAATTGGAATGCGAAATGACCATCAAAGGTGGAAAAGTGGTGTATGATCTCAATGCAAGAGCTATTCCACTTCCGAAAAAACCTTAACTTGGTCTAATAAATTTTCCTGGATATGGGTAGCAGATCTAATATGTTTATCGCACGTTTTAATCATTTTAAAATGACCATTTTTTTTCAATCCTTTCTCAAAAAACTACCTGATTTCAAGCCATCCCTGATGCTTGCAGTCATGATGGTCTGTATCAGTTTTACAACGTACACTTCCGAAAATGAATTACCGAAGGGCGACTCAGACAATGGCGGCTTGTCTCTCCCAGGCGATTTCGAAGCACTGGTTGTTGCTGAAAGTGTGGGATCGGCGAGGCACCTTGCAGTCAATCAGAACGGAGATATTTATGTGAAGCTGAGAAGAGTTCCAGCTAATGGAGGGAATGTTGCATTGAGGGATACAAACCGCGACGGAAAAGCGGATCTGATTCAGAATTTCGGCGATTACCAGGATCCCGACGGCTATGGAACTGCGATGCGCATTTACAAAGACTACATTTATTACAGTACGGCAGGTGTTGTTTTCAGAACAAAGCTCACGCCCGGCAAGCTGGTTCCAGAAGGAAAGTCCGAAGTCATCCTGACAGATGATTACAGGCATGCAAAGTATGGTTCGGAGCATATTGCCAAGCCGATCACCTTTGATAATGATGGACATATGTATGTCCCGTTTGGCTCGCCCGGCGATGTTTGTCAATTACAAAATCGTAAGCCGGGCGCTCCTGGACAGGACCCTTGCCCGCAGCTGGAAGATCATGGCGGAGTATGGCAATTCGACGCAAACAAACCCGGACAGCTTCAGAAGGATGGTAAACGTTACGCTACGGGAATTCGCAGCGTGGTGGCTATGAGCTGGAATCATGCCGACAATACGCTCTATTTGTTGCAACATGGCAGGGATAATCTGGCTGCGACCTGGCCCCAATTATACTCTCCTTGGAAAAGCGCGATGCTGCCTTCTGAGGAATTTTTACGGGTTAAAGAGGGAGCCAATGCGGGCTGGCCCTATTACTATTATGACCAGATGCAGGGCAAAAAATTGCTTAATCCGGAGTATGGCGGCGATGGGACCAAAGAGGGAAACGCGAAGGATTTTGAACAGCCAATCCTCGGATTTCCGGGCCACTGGGCCCCCAATGATTTATTTTTTTACACCGGAGATCAGTTTCCTGCAAGATATAAAAATGGTGCCTTTATCGCCTTTCACGGATCGACGATTCGTGCTCCCTATTCGCAGTCGGGGTATTTCGTTTGTTTTGTTCCCTTTCAAAATGGAGCTCCCTCGGGTTCCTGGGAGGTTTTTGCAGATGGTTTTGCGGGTGTTGATGCCATCGTAAACACTGCGGATGCGAAAGCGAGACCGATGGGTATCGCAATGGGGCCCGACGGCTCACTGTATATTACGGAGAGTGTAAAAGGTAAGATATGGAGGATCATGTACAAGGGCGATAAGACCAAATTTGGTAAGGCGCAACTGGCCGCCATGGAAGAACGGAAAAACAGCGCTCATATAAAGACTCCTGATGAGCTAACTGATAATCTCGAAAAGGAAGTTATCGCGCAGGGTGAAAAATCCTACAAACTCTATTGCGGTGCCTGTCATCAGGGCGACGGTAAAGGCGATGGGAGTCGTTTTCCTCCTTTGGTCAACTCTGCGACTGTTTCCGGAAGCAAAAGAAAATTAATAAATCTAGTGCTGAATGGACTGAATGGCCCGTTAACTGTGAATGGGGTGGAATACAACGGCGTGATGCCTGCACACAACTTTCTGAAGGATGATGAAATAGCTCAAATTCTGACTTATGTGAGATCGACTTTCGGGAACAATGCTGGCGGCATTGCGGCTAGTGAAGTGAAAAGGGCTCGGGAGGTAAAATAGCAGCGCTTTTCAAGCTCGGAACCGTCTATCAAATTCTTAGTCTGATAACGAGGGGTATTTTTCTGTTGAAATCGCGTAATGCTGGTGGAAACAGATATCTAACCCAGAAGACTTCAGATTGCTATGACATTCCCCTCCTTAACATTTAAAACTCCTTCATTTCGCGGCGGTACTCTTTTGTTGGCAGGGCTTTCGCTATCAATAGGCTGGGGGATCAGAGGGAATTTTGGTCATGAGTATGGCGCTGCATTTGCGGGTTGTCTCGCAGCTTTATCCGTTTGTCTGTTGTCCGGGCGTCAGGACTGGCGGGAACGTGTACTTTATTTCGGGTTTTTCGGGGCCTTAGGGTGGGGGTTTGGCGGATCTATTTCCTACATGCAGGTGATTTCGTATACAGAAAGCGGACATTTCCCCTCTCAATGGTACGGTTATACTTGTTTATTTATCATCGGGTTTTTATGGGCCTCGCTTGGAGCCGCTGGTACTGCGCTAGCCGCCGTTGCTGATCGCGGCGTTTTAGAACAACTATTTAAGCCAATTTTATTTGTTTTCAGCGCATGGTATTTGCTTGATTTGCTGGAAGATCCGGTATCAAACTTCCTTCAGTCTCAGATCCAGTTTGACCATACCTGGTCGCGACACAAGAGTCCTTTATACTGGTTTGACGCCGATTACCTTGCAGCTTTTTTTGCTTTGCTTGGCGTTGGGGTTTATGACTTGGCGGATCGAAAAGGCGAAAAACTCGTGTATCTGCCTGTCCTCGCGGGAGCAGGTGCATTCGTCGGATGGGGAATACAAGCATTAGTCAGCAGTGCGCCGTTTTTGGGAAAGCTGCTATCATTATTGACGTACCGGCTCGGTGATGTCAACTACACCGATCCTCTCACCGGAAAGCTGGCTTTTGATCCGGCTAATTTTCTGAATAACTGGCCTCAATGGTTCGGGGACTATCCGCAGCATGTGGGCTGGGTGATCGGACTGGTGCTTGGAATAACCACATACTTTACGGTTTACGGAAAATTCCGGAACGGCTCTTCGCTCATTGTCTATATGGCAGGAGGTTGGTTACTAAGCTTTCTCGCATTTCCGGTTCTGGGTAGTTTGTTTTTTACCGAAATAGGTGGGTTACGCATGACACCGCCTCGTGGTGACGATTGGGCTGGTATCACGGGTGTGTTTTTGGGTACACTTCTGTGGATGAAGCGGAATAATTACCTCCCTGTTATGATTGCCATGCTGGTCGGTGGAACGATTGGCGGAATGGGTTTCTC